>Ga0247839_1000235_pt1 | contig 98177 bp, 87 predicted proteins | sample LaCruzMarch2015__6_FD_192405 | JGI IMG/M metagenome (GOLD analysis project Ga0247839, IMG submission 192405) | Freshwater microbial communities from meromictic Lake La Cruz, Castile-La Mancha, Spain - LaCruzMarch2015_16m | ecosystem: Environmental > Aquatic > Freshwater > Lake | place: Spain...
GGCAGAACAAGACGAGGAGTGGATGACCGCAAAAATCTACCTGAACATGAAACCTTGACCTGACGCTATTGCACAACAACCCAACAGCCAAAATCGAAATTTACAGAATAGATGTTGCTTTATCAGACGAGGCGCTTCGTGACCCGAAAGCACCCGTTGAACGCGTGGTGGTTTTTGATGAAGCTCAGCGCGCCTGGAATCGGGACCAGGCAACAAAATTCATGCAGCAGAAGCGAGGTCACGCTGATTTCGACATGTCCGAACCTGCTTTCTTGGTTGGTGTCATGGATCGCCATGACGCGTGGTGCGTGGTCGTTTGCCTGATCGGTGGTGGGCAGGAAATCAATACCGGTGAAGCGGGTCTAGCTGAGTGGCTCCATGTGATGGGCGATCAGTTCGTGCATTGGGACGTGCATGTATCCAGTCGGCTTGATGACCCCGACTACATCTGGGACTGCGAAACAAGCGAAGCTTTGAAGAAAGTCGTTACGATTAAAGAGGAAGCATTGCACTTGGGTGTTTCGATGCGATCGTTTCGCGCGGAGTCACTCTCCGAGTTCGTAGGTCACGTCATTGAGAACAGGCCGATAGATGCGCGCATAGCCTATGACAAGATCGCAGATCGCTACCCGATTCAATTGACCCGAGATCTCAGTATTGCCCGCCAGTGGCTGCGGAATCAGGCGCGTGGAAGTGAGCGATTTGGTCTTGTTGCCTCTTCTGGGGCAAATCGACTCCGTCCAGAGGGCATTTTCATGAAGTCGCAAATTGACGCACCCGTTTGGTTTCTGAACGACCGCTCCGATGTGCGCGCGTCCTACTACCTCGAAGAAGTTGCGAGTGAATTTGACATTCAAGGCTTGGAGTTGGATTGGGCCGGTGTGTGCTGGGATGCTGACTATCGCTATCAAGCGGGCACCTGGAAGCACTACAGCTTTCGCGGTACCAAATGGCAGCGTTCGAATGCAGTGGAAAAGCAACTGTTTTTGAAAAATGCCTATCGCGTGATCCTGACCCGCGCGCGCCAGGGCATGGTGATATTTGTGCCCCTTGGTAGTCCAACCGATCCCACCCGACCTTGCGCCTACTACGACCAGACTTTCGACTACTTGCGATCTTGCGGACTACCTGAAGTTATGGCGGGACCTCACCCAGTACCCGCAACCTTTTGGCGAGAGCTGCCTGATTGAAATTGAAGGGACGCGGACTACGCGAATGGAAATTTGATGCCTCAGTTGCTACATATTTCATAGCTGCTTACGCATATTCCACGGGGGTTAGAGCCCGTTTTCACGCTTAAACCCAGGCTTCCCCAGCCTGCTTGCCTGGGCTATTAGCCTCAAAGTCTGTCTGTTGCCAGAAACGGCCTCCGGTCAGGGACACATTGGCAACGGGCGGCAAGCCAACACCTGCAAGGTCCACCGGCCTCTGGCAAATCCATTCAGCCCGCGCCGTGTACCAGGGCGCGTCGGGTTCGTGGCGCCTGCGAAGGGCGACTGGCATTCTCATGTACTTTCCGCTCAAAAGCGGCTGTCGACGCCCTTGTCCTTCATTTTCCGCTCCAACTCCTCATCTTCCAGTTCGCGTTTGCGTTGCCGTTGCTTGACGCGCTCGGCCTCGCGCAGGGCCTCCAGCTCCTCGGCTGTCGGCTCTTTGTCAAAGGACAAGGTGGGGCCGGACGCGGTGGCGGGCTCGCCACGCTTGCTTTTGAGCTTCATGGCCAGACGCAGTTCGTTGGCCGAATCGGCATTGCGCAAGGCTTCTTCGTAGGCAATATGGCCTGCGTCGTAGAGTTCAAACAAGGCCCAGTCGAAGGTGCGCATGCCCAACTCACGCGACTTTTCCATAATCGCCTTGAGGTCGCCAAATGCGCCTTTGAAGATGCGCTCGGCCACCGTTGGCGTGTTGAGCAAGATCTCGATTGCCGCCTTGCGGCCCTTGCCGTCTTCGGTGCGCACCAGACGCTGCGACACGATGGAGCGCAGGTTGGCCGAAAGGTCCATCAGCAACTGGTTGCGCCGCTCTTCGGGGAAAAAATTGATGATGCGGTCTATGGCCTGGTTGGCGCTGTTGGCGTGCAGGGTGCCCAAGCACAAATGCCCGGTTTCGGCAAACGCGATGGCGTGCTCCATGGTCTCGGTGTCGCGGATCTCGCCGATCAAAATGACGTCGGGGGCTTGGCGCAATGTGTTTTTCAGGGCGTGGTGCCAGGAGTGCGTATCGACCCCGACCTCGCGGTGACTAATCAGCGACTTTTTGGACGCATGCACGTACTCCACCGGGTCTTCCACGGTGATGATATGGCCGGCCGAGGTGCTGTTGCGGTGGTCAATCAGGGCTGCCAGTGTGGTCGATTTGCCCGAGCCCGTGCCGCCAACCACCAACACCAGACCGCGCTTATTCATGATCACTTCTTTGAGAATGGGGGGCAGTTCCAGCTTCTCGAAGTTCGGGATTTCAGAGGCGATGGTGCGCACCACCATGGCCACGTTTTGCTGTTGCACATACACGTTGACCCGAAAGCGCGAGATGCCTGGGATGAAAATGGCAAAGTTGCACTCCATCTCCTTGGCGAATTCTTCGCGCTGGCGCTCATTCATCAAGGAGTTCGCCAACACGCGGGTGATGTCGCCGGTGAGTTTTTGCGCAGTCAAAGCTTGCATGCTGCCATGGGACTTCATGCTGGGCGGAAAGTCGTGGGAGATGAACAGATCAGATCCTCCCGCCTGGCTCATGGCGGCAAGAAGCTTGTGCATGTAGGCGCGCGCCTGGTCTTCGGTCAGTATGCTCATGGGCAAAGTATCCACGTCCCGCCAGCTTCGGTCAACCGGTCAGGTGTGCACGCTGATTGACATCAAAAGCTGTATACCAGTGCGTGCGCCTCAAAGCACCCACTGGCATCCAAACACCTTTGAAAATGCACATGTTGGTTCGGGCTGACGCCACTCCCGCGGTCCGCGGTAAACATGGGTTAAATTATCTCTGGCTGGTATTGTCCAGCGTCAACTTTGCCCGCCTTTGGGCCCCAACGGAGATAACTATGTTCAGTCATGTGATGCTTGGTGTGAATGACCTTGAGGTTTCGAAGAAGTTTTACGACGCGCTCTTGGGCACGCTGGGTATTGCCCCAGGGGTCGCCAACGGCAACCGGTATTTCTACCGCAGCCCCACAGGCACGTTCGGCATCACCACGCCCATCAATGGCGAGCCCGCCACGCACGGCAATGGCAGCACGCTGGGCTTCACCATGCAATCCCCAGAACAAGCCGATGCCTTCCATGCGGCGGGCATCGCCAACGGCGGCACCGACTGCGAGGAGCCTCCAGGGTTTCGCGAAGGTGCGGCAGGCAAGCTCTACCTGGCCTATGTGCGCGACCCCGATGGCAACAAAATTTGCGCGCTGTATCGGCCAGCCAAAACGGCGTAGGGGCGGCTCAGGGGGGCGACTGCGCAAAGGCGCGAAGTTGCTGCGCGGTGCAGTCGTCCGCCGGCAGAAAAGTCTCCAGCGCCAGCTCTTGCAGGGTGATGTCCATGGGCGAACCAAAAATGGTGATGGTGCTGATAAAGCTCAGTACGCCTTGGGCAGTTTGCAACTTGAAGGGCATCGCCACTCCGCGGGTTTCGCCCTTCAGGTGCACACTATCTGGCGCGTTGCCCGCGCTGTAGCTGTGCAGCTCGTCGACCAGCGCTTTGAGTTGCGGGTCTTGGGTGTTGTCGATGAGATGCTGCAGGTGAGAAAAAAAAGGTGGTACTTCTACTGCTGCAATTTCAGAACACGCGGCGCCAGTCCCCGGCGGGTGCAAGCTCACGCGCAGCACGTTAAGCGGTGGCTGTAATAGCTCAGGTGCCACACCATGTCGCGGCTGGGCACCGAGCGGTCGGTTTCCAGAAAACTCACACGACGTTCTCACTGTGGTCTGGGTTTTGGCAGAACGCCGCGCGCAGCATGGTGTTTATCATTTTGTTTGCCATTCCGCTTGTTGCAACGTACCGGGGTTTCCATCCCTCACGCGCGTAACGCTTGCGCGCACCGAAACGTCAGGTTCAACCTGCGGCGCCCCAGCAGCGCATGTTCTCCATCGACCAGCGGCAGCACGCCGTGGTAGGCCAGGCGCGAGGGGCCGCCCCACACCACCACGTCCCCATGCACCAGCCGGTAGCGCTGCGGTTTGTCCTTGCGGCTGGGGGTGCTAAACAAAAACGCGGCGCTCAATCCCAGGGACAGCGAGACGATGGGGGCGCGCAGGTCTTTCTCGTCTTTGTCCTGGTGCAAGGAGAGCTTGGCACCCGGCACGTACTGATTGATCAGGCAGGCGTCGGGCACAAAGCCCGCATAGCCCGCCTGCGCTGCGGCGCTTTCAGCCAGCTCCAAAAAGCACGCAGGCATGGCGGGCCAGGGTTGACCACTCTGCGGGTCCAATGCGGCATAGCGGTAGCCATGGGAATCCGACACCCAGCCCAGCGTGCCACAGCTGGTGGTGGCCACCGACATGGTGTAGCCGCCGGGGGTTTGCATGTGGCGCAGGGGCGCCTGATGGATGACAGATTCAACCGCCTGCAGCAGGGCCGCATCGCCCGGTCGTGCAAAGGCGCGCAGCAGCACAGCGCCCGGCGCGATGGACGTGTACGCGGCCTCTGGGGGCGGGGGCAAGTCGTCAAATAGGTCCATGGGGTGCATCCCTACTGATCATTCGCTCTGTTTTTGATAGCTGCTTGCGCATATTCCACGGGGGCTAAAGGCCAATTTGGCTTAGATTTTCTGCCGCAATCTGTCTGAAGCCTGCCGAGATGCGCGCATCACTCCCAGCCGCCGCCCAGAAGCTGCGGGCCAGCTCCAGGGCGCGGGGCCACTCGGGCAGCGTGGCGGCGGTGGGTTGCAGGGGGCGCTCTGCAAAGTTGCGCGGCACCAGCTCGCCGCCCACCGGGGCGTAGAGCATGGGCAGCATGTCGTAGGCGGGGGCCAGCACCCAGTCGTCATCAGCCAGCAGCAGCGAGATGTTGCCGTAGTGGCGGTCGGTGTTGGCAATCAGCACGCCATAGGCCTCCAGCAGGCGCAGGGTGCGGGCGTCTTCAGCGCGCAGCAACTGGCGCTCTTGCATGCGGTTGGCGGTGGCGGCCCAGTTGTCCATGGCACCGACGTATTCGGCATCAAACACCATGAGCGACACCATGCCGACGCGGCCCTGCGCGGTGCGGTCAAAGCGCTCGGCCTCCAGAAACACGCGGCCTGCGCCGGTGAAGATTTGCGTTTTGGCAGCGGAGATGCCAGTGTCCAACAGGGTCTGCAAGGCCAGGTGTTCGCACACCAGCAGGTCGCGCGTGCGCTGGTCGGTGGGCGCATCGCCCGCGGGCGAGAACTTGACCAGCACTGAGCGCCCCGCCGCCATGGTACCGACAGTGGTGCAAAACTTGGGCTGCTCGCCCCCGGCCGATGAGCCGCCCAAGGTGCCTTGCATGGCGGCGTCTGCCAGCGTGGGGTAGTCGTCGCTCGATGCTGCGCGGCTGGCGCGCTGGGCAAGCGTGTGAAAGCGCGCAAAGGCAGCCTCACCCACCACCAGGTTGCCGGGCAGGTCGTCGCCGCACAGGGCCAGGGCGCGGAGCACGTCGTCGTCGCTCCAGTAACGGGGGTCGTTGCCCAGCTGCAACTCGGGATAGGCGTGGGCGAACGTGCGGCCCATAAAGCCTTGTGGGCGCATGTCGTCCAGAAACCAGGGCAGGCCGTCAAAGCGTTTGCTCAGGCCATCCGCTTCATCCACCCACACCGCGCCGCCCGCCAGTGGCACCAAACGCGCAAAGGGGCTGGGCTGGCCTTGGGTATCAATGCGCATGACCGCGATGCTGCGCCCCACAACGCGCACGGTGCGCGGCAGCACATAGCGCTGTTTGCGCGCAGCACCGACCTTTTGCACTTGGCCCGACTGGATGAGTGGCGCCATGGCCCGCGACACCGTGGGCTGGCTGACGCCAAGTTGGGCCTGCAGCTCCGCACTGCTGAGCGAGCCACCCTGCCGCATCAAGGCCTGGAGGATGGTTTGGGTGAAGTCTGCGGGGTGGATCATGAATGATTATATAAATAGATACTTTTAGGTTAAATCTATTTAATAACAACGACTTATGTCGAAATGTGAATAGATTTAATGAGTCTATGAAGATACATGTGACGAAGAACGAGACCGTACACGGACCGACACATGGCACTCGACACATATTCACTACTGTTTTGATAGCTGCCTACGCATATCCCACGGGGGCTAGCGGCCAATTCGGCTTAAAAAATGGCATCTCTGCGTGATGCTGTGCGTATTTTCAAGGCGCATCCCCGCACAGGCGGTAAAGTGGTTCTATTGATTAACCCCTTAGCAGGAGACCCTATGCAACTCGGCTACACCATACTTTACGTGCAAGACGTCAAAGCCACGCTGGCTTTTTACGAAGCTGCCTTTGGCCTGGCCACACGATTTCTGCACGACAGTGGCGACTACGGCGAGCTGGCCACCGGGTCCACGGCGCTGGCGTTTTCCTCGCACACATTGATGCGCCAACTGGGTAAAAATCCCCAGCCCGCAGACCCCCATGCGCCCAGCTTCGAGATTGCTCTGTGCACCCCCGACGTGCCCGCAGCCTTGGCGCGCGCCGTGGCCGCAGGCGCAAAGCCGATGCGCCCGCTCGAGACCATGCCCTGGGGGCAAACCATTGCCTATGTGGCCGACCTCAACGGATTTCTGGTGGAGTTGTGCACGCCGATGGCCAGTTAGCACTCACCCAAAAAGAGAACATCCCCATCAATACGCAACACGGGTCGCCCAGCCGCGCGAAGGGCACACAGTGAGCCATGCGGTAGCGCGCTTGCGCACCATCCGTTTGGCGCGCGCCTCCAAACCCTTTTTGGCCCGGGGCGGCCCACGCGGCGAGCGCTGCGCGGGCTGTCGCTTGGTCCCCAGCCACTGCCTGTGCGCCTTGCGCCCCTGCGTGCCCACGCATGCGGCCGTGTGTTTGCTGATGGCCGACATTGAGCCTTTGAAACCCAGCAACACCGGCTGGCTGATTGCCGATGTGGTGCCGGACACCTTTGCCTTTGGCTGGGCGCGCACCGAGACCGACCCCGCGCTGCTGGCCTTGCTGGCCGACCCGCAGTGGCAGCCCTATGTGGTTTTCCCGGGGGAATTTGTGGCGGCTGAGCGCGTCGTCACGCAGGTGCAGGTGACCACTGCCCAAGCGGGCCAGCCACGCAAACGCCCGCTTTTTGTGCTGCTGGATGGCACTTGGGCCGAGGCGCGCAAGATGTTTCGCAAAAGCCCCTACCTGGACCACCTTCCAGTGCTGAGCCTGCAGCCCGAACAGATCTCCAACTACCGGCTGCGCCGCTCCAACCGCGACGACCACTTTTGCACCTCCGAAGTGGCCGCCCTGTGCATGGAACTGGCGGGAGAGCCGCAGGCAGCGCAGGCACTGGAGACTTATCTGGAGGTGTTCAGCACCCACTACCTCAATGCCAAGCAACAGCGCCCGGTGGACCTGGAGGACGCCGCGCACCTGCGCTTACGTGCTTTCGCTGGGCCAGCGGCGATACTTGACCCATGCGTGTGAATCGCGTGCTTTTAAGGGAAAACGAGTGAAGTCTGCAAGTGAAAGCGTGTTTGACGAGGCGTACTACCAGCGCTTCTATTTCAACAAGAAAACCAGCGTGGTCGACCCGGAGCACGTTGAGCGACTCGGCACCTTTGTGTGCAGCTACCTGCAGTACCTGCGGGTGCCGGTGCTTCGCGTGCTGGACGTGGGTTGCGGCATCGGGCTGTGGCGCGCGGTGATTGCCAAGCATTTTCCGCACGCCAGCTACCACGGCGTGGAGTACAGCGAGTACCTGTGCGGGCGCTTTGGCTGGGAGCGCGGCTCGGTGCTGGACTACCGGGCCAAGGCACCGTTTGATCTGGTCATTTGTCAGGGTGTTCTGCCGTACCTGAGTGCCGCCGATGCCAAGCTTGCCATGCGCAACCTGGGCCAACTTAGCCAGGGCGCGCTGTACGTGGAGGCCATCACCCGCGAGGACTGGGAGCAAGACATCGTGGACGAGACCATCACCGACCCGCGCATGTTCCAGCACCCGGCAAAGCTGTACCGCACCGGTCTGGCGGAGGGCTTTACCGAGCTCGGCGGTGGCGTGTGGCTGAGCCGCCAGGCCGAGTTGCCGGTGTTCGCGCTGGAGGGGGTGGACGCCAGCCGGTAGGCCGGGAGCAACCCCACCGCCACCATGCAAACGTTGATCCGGATACGCTACGCCACCTGCGTTCGATATTCACGCAATCTCCACCCAACCCAAGGACCCCTTAAATGACCCAATCTGCCACCCCCGACGCACAAGAAATGCAATCGGACGCCCTGATCGAGCGCCTGCAGTGGCGCTACGCCGCCAAGAAGCTGGACCCCTCCAAAGTGGTGCCACACAACAAGGTGGAGCGCATCCTGGAGGCTGCGCGCCTGGCACCCACCTCCAGCGGGCTGCAACCCTACGAGATCATTGTGGTGACCAGCAAGGAAGTGCGCGAGCGCATCAAGCCGATTGCATGGAACCAGGGCCAGATCACCGACGGCTCACACCTGCTGGTGTTTGCAGCCTGGGACGACTACACGGTGGAGCGCATCAACATGATGTTCGACCTGACCAACACCGTGCGCGGCACGAAAAACGAAGGCTGGGAGAACTACCGCAACATGCTGCTGGGTATGTACCCGCAGCGCGGTGCCGAGGTGAACCACCAGCACGCGGCGCGCCAAGCCTATATCGGCCTGTCGGCCGCAATGATGGCCGCCGCCTTTGAAGAAGTGGATTGCACCCCCATGGAAGGCTTCGATCCGAAAGCACTGGACGAGATTCTGAATCTGGGCGAGCGGGGCCTGCGCAGCGTCGCTATTTTGCCGCTGGGCTACCGCGAGACCGACAAGGACTGGCTGGTGAACCTGACCAAGGTGCGCCGTCCACGCGAGCAATTCATCACGGAAGTCTGAAAATCGGAGGCTTCACGGCCTGGGCCAGGGTGTGCGGCGACAATTGAGCCTTTCAGAGAAACACCATGACCCAAGACGCGACGCCACCCAATGATTTGAATCCGATGAAGCTGTGCGATTCGTGCGCCGGCATCCAGCGCAACTGGCGTCGCGCCCGCGGGCACCCCGAGTTGATCCAGGGCACCCACCGCACCGAAGCGCACAAGCATGGCCAGGTTGTGATTACCAAGTACTGCTGCGAGCGCTGCGGCACGACCTGGGAGTACGAGAACAACAAGGTCAACCGGCACGCCGGTTGGTCGGTGGTGGGCCGCTAGACTCCAGTACTACTTACTTGGCCACAACGCGCACCATCTCCAGGCACTTGTTGGAGTAACCCCACTCGTTGTCGTACCAGGCCACCACCTTGATGAAGGTGCCGTCCAGCGCAATGCTGGCGTCGGCATCAAACACGCTGGTGCAGGTCTCGCCACGGAAGTCGGTTGCCACCACTTTGTCTTCGGTGTAGCCCAACACGCCCTTCAAAGCACCCTCGCTCTGAGCTTTCATTTCAGCGCAAATTTCCTTGAGGGTGGCCTCGGTGTTCAGTTCGCAAGTCAGGTCCACCACGGACACATCGCTGGTGGGCACGCGGAAAGACATGCCGGTGAGCTTTTTGTTCAATTCAGGAATGACCACACCCACGGCCTTGGCAGCACCGGTGCTGGAAGGAATGATGTTTTCCAAAATGCCACGGCCACCGCGCCAGTCTTTGTTGGACGGGCCGTCCACGGTCTTTTGCGTGGCAGTCGCCGCGTGCACGGTCGTCATCAGGCCGCGCTTAATACCCCATTTGTCATTCAACACCTTGGCGATGGGGGCCAGGCAGTTGGTGGTGCACGATGCGTTGGAGATGATGGCTTGACCCGCGTAGGTCTTGTCGTTCACGCCAAAAACAAACATCGGGGTGTCGTCTTTCGATGGAGCCGAGAAAATGACTTTTTTGGCGCCCGCTGCAAGGTGCTTCTCGCCACCGGCCTTGTCCAGGAAGATGCCAGTGGATTCGATCACGATGTCCGCACCGACTTCGTTCCACTTCAGGTTGACCGGGTCTTTTTCCTGGGTCAGGCGGATCTTCTTGCCGTTGACAATGAGGGTGTTGCCCTCAACGGACACGGAGCCTTTGAAACGCCCATGCACGCTGTCGTATTGCAGCATGTAGGCCAGGTATTCGGGCTCCAGCAGGTCATTGATGCCAACGACTTCGATGTCGCTGAAGTTTTGCAGGGCCGAGCGCAACACGTTGCGACCGATACGGCCGAAGCCGTTGATACCAATCTTGATCGTCATAATTTTCTCCAGTAGTTAAAACCCAAAATCTATTCGAAACCGGATTACTTGCGCAACACTTTTTCGACGGTGTCGGCCACATTCTCAGGCGTAAAGCCAAAGTGCTTGAAAAGCACGGGTGCAGGTGCCGATTCACCGAAGGTGTCGATACCGACCACGGCAGACACCCCGTATTTCCACCAGCCGTCGCTCACACCCATCTCCACCGCAATGCGGGGCACACCGGCGGGCAACACGGCAGACTTGTAGGCCGCGTCTTGTTTGTCAAACGTGGTGGTGCTGGGCATGGAAACCACGCGCACCGCGATCTTGCGGGTTGCCAGCAGCTCTTGCGCTTTCAGTGCCAATTGCACTTCGGAGCCCGTGGCGATGATCACGGCTTTCGCCTTTTTATTCAGGCCCACTTCGGATGGTTCAGCCAGCACGTACGCGCCCTTGCTAATGGCATCCAGGCCGCAGGCCTCGGGTGCAACAGCTGACTCTGCCTTGGGTGCGTAGCTGATGTTCTGGCGCGAAAGCAGCAGCGCGGTGGGCTTGGTCTTGTTTTGCAGGGCCACGGTCCAGGCGACCGCGGTTTCGGCCGTATCCGCCGGGCGCCACACGTCCAAGTTTGGAATCAAGCGCAGGGAAGCGGCATGCTCGATCGACTGGTGGGTCGGGCCGTCTTCGCCCAGACCGATGGAGTCGTGGGTGAACACATGGATCACGCGCAGCTTCATCAGCGCGGCCATACGCACCGCATTGCGGCTGTAGTCACTGAAGGTGAGGAAGGTGCCACCGTAGGGGATGAAGCCGCCATGCAGCGCCACGCCGTTCATGATGGCGGCCATGCCGAATTCGCGCACGCCGTAGTTGATGTGGCGGCCACCGACCAGGTTGCCATTGGCGTCCGGGGTTTGCACCACATCGCCATGCAGGTCGAAACGCAGGTTGGGCGTGCACTTGGTGTTGGTCAGGTTGGAGCCCGTCAGGTCAGCCGAACCGCCGAGCATTTCGGGCAGGGCCGCGGTGAACGACTCCAACGCCAGTTGCGAAGCCTTGCGGGACGCCACGGTCTCGGCCTTGGTGTGCGCGGCAATAACGGTGTCCACCGCGGTTTGCACAAACTTCTTGGGCAAGTCACCCTTCATGCGGCGCAACAGTTCTTTGGCCAGCTCGGGGTGGGCGGCCTTGTAGGCGGCGAACTTTTCATTCCAGGCGGTTTCAAGTGCTTTGCCTTGGACCTTGGCATCCCAATCGGCATAAACCGCTTTAGGCACCACAAACGGGGCAGAGTCCCACCCGATGGCTTCGCGGGCGAGCTTGATTTCTTCACTGCCCAAAGGCTCGCCGTGGGCCTTGGCGGTGTTGGCGCGGTTGGGGCTACCTTTACCGATGTGGGTTTTGCAGATGACCAGCGTGGGGCGGTCATTGGTCTTCTTGGCTTCTGCGATTGCGGCAGACACGGCAGCGGCGTCGTGGCCGTCGACCGGGCCGACAACGTTCCAACCGTAGGCCACAAAGCGTTGTGCGGTGTTGTCGATGAACCAAGGCGCAACCTGGCCATCAATGGAGATGCCGTTGTCGTCGTACAGGGCGACCAGCTTGCCGAGTTTCCAGGCACCTGCAAGGGCGGCGGCTTCGTGGCTGATGCCCTCCATCATGCAACCGTCACCTAGGAAAGTGTAGGTGTGGTGGTCGACCACGGTGTGGCCTTCGCGATTGAATTCTTTGGCGAGCAACTTTTCTGCCAGCGCCATGCCCACGGCATTGGTGATGCCCTGGCCCAGTGGGCCGGTGGTGGTTTCGACACCGGGGGTGACGCCCACTTCGGGGTGACCAGCGGTCTTGCTGTGCAATGTGCGGAAGTTTTTCAACTCGCTCATGGGCAGCTTGTAGCCGGTGAGGTGCAGCACCGCGTAGATCAACATGGATGCGTGGCCGTTGCTCAGTACAAAGCGGTCGCGGTTCAGCCAATGGGGGTTGGCCGGGTTGTGCTGCAGGTGGTCTCCCCACAAGGCCACAGCCATGTCAGCCATGCCCATGGGGGCGCCGGGGTGACCGGAGTTGGCTTGTTGCACTGCGTCCATTGCAAGCGCACGGATTGCACTTGCCATTTGTTGGGAATTTTGCGTGGGGGCCATGGGGCGGGCGACTCCGGGGTTGGGATTAGAACGTGGGGGAAACACGGTAGTTTACCGGGGTGCGAAATCGTTCTCGGCTATGCTTGATTCATGAGCCTTCTTTTCACACCCATCACCCTCCCATCGACTCGCGGCGGCCTCACCTTGCCCAACCGCATTGTGGTGGCACCCATGTGCCAATATTCCGCGGTGCAGGGCTGCGCCACCGACTGGCACCTGATGCACTGGGGTAACTTGCTCAACAGCGGCGCCGCGCTGTTCACCATCGAGGCCACCGCCGTGCTGCCCGAAGGCCGCATCAGCCCGGCCTGCCTCGGCCTGTGGGACGAACGCACCGACGCCGCCATGGCCGACACGCTGCACCGCGCACGCCAACTCGCACCACCCACTGCCGTGTGCATTCAACTGGCCCATGCTGGGCGCAAAGCTTCCAGCGCGCTGCCCTGGCAAGGGGCGCAACTACTGCCCAAAGACCTGGGAGGCTGGGAAACATTTGGCCCGTCTGCCCTGCCGCAACTGCCGTCCGAGCCGCCACCCACCGCGCTGAGCCTGGAGCACATGGCAACCATCCGAGATGCGTTTGTGAGCTCAGCGCAACGCGCCGACCGCATGGGCATTGAAGCGATTGAAATCCACAGCGCACATGGCTATTTGCTGCATGAGTTTTTGTCGCCCATTGCGAATCAGCGCACCGACGAATACGGCGGCAGTTTTGAGAACCGCATTCGCTTCCCACTGGAAGTTTTTGCCGCTGTGCGCGAGGCGTTCACCGGCGTGCTGGGCTTGCGCGTCTCCGCATCCGATTGGGTGGAGGGTGGCTGGGATTGCGACCAAAGCGCCGAGTTTTCCAGGCGGCTAAAGGAGATGGATTGCGACTTCATTCACGTGTCATCCGGCGGCTTGTCACCACAGCAAAAGATCCCGCTGGGTGCCGGCTACCAAGTGCCGTTTGCCCGCCAGATTCGCCAGGCCAGCGGCATGGTGACGACCGCAGTGGGCCTGATCACTGAGCCACAACAGGCCGAAGCAATTTTGCAAGCCGGTGATGCCGACCTGATTGGTCTGGCCCGCGCCTTTTTGTACCAGCCGCGCTGGGGCTGGCAAGCGGCCGCCGCGCTAGGTGGTGAAGTGCAAGCCAACCCGGTGTACTGGCGCTGCCTGCCGCGCGAGGCGCAAGCGGCGTTTGGCAAGGTATCGGTGGGTATGCGCTGAAGCAGGCCCTGCGCGCGCACCATGCAAGGACTCCACCTGACTGCGGACCTGCACCAATGCCGCTGTGCGCCGCAGTGGCTGGTCGATGCAAGCTTATTGGGCGAGCGCTGCGTGCACGCGGTCAACACGGCCGGGCTGCAGGCGGTTGCGCAGTTATTTCACACCTTTCCCTCCACTGAGCACGGCCTTGGCGGCGTGACCGCCACGGTGCTGCTGGCCGAGTCCCACCTGTGCGTGCACACCTGGCCGGAGCAGCAGGCCGTGACACTGGACGTGTATGTGTGCAACTTTGGTGGCGACCACTCCGCCAAGGCGCAAGCGCTGATGACGGCCCTGGAGCGCATCTTTGAGCCCGAGCATGTGGAACATCACCGCTTGCATCGGGGCACGATCGCGCAGGTAGTGCCAAGCTAGCACTGCGCTTGCACGCTGCTACGACAAGCGGCAGCGGTACAGCGCCTCACACAGGGCCAGGGCACGGGGTGAGCGCACACGCCAGTCGCAGTGGTTCATGGTGTAACCGATGCTCAATTGGGCTTTCGGGTCACACCAACCCAAGGCACCACCCATACCTGGATGGCCAAAAGATTCGCGGTTGGGTGAGAACACGCCGTCATCCTCCTTCAAAAACCCCTGCGCCCAGCCCAAGGGCTTACCCAGCACAAGATCGCGCGCGCTCCAGCCTTGGCGCTGCACGATGGGGGCAATCGTTTGCGGCTCCAGATACTGCTGCCCCTGCCACACCCCACCCATGGACCAAGGGCCGTACGCGCGTGCCAGACCACGCGCCGTGGCGGTGGCGGAAGCCCAAGCCAGGCAGTGGCGCCGCACCGGGGGCTGGTTGTACACCCCCATGCCAGCCGTGGACGCGGGGTTGGAAAATGCCAGTTTTGCCGTGCCGCCACTGAGCAAGGAGCGCGCAACATTGGACTCGGTGCTTCCACCGCGCAACGCCGCCCACAGCATGTGGCCCACGCGCCCCGCCGTCGACCCGGGATACAAGGTTGCGACACGGGCATCTTGCTCTGTAGGTGTGCCCATAAATACATCCGCCTGCAGCGGATCCAGATATTCCCGGTGCAAAAATGGGCCCAAGGGCTCACCACACACCATGGCGAAAAATGCATCGGCGTACATGCCGTAGCTCAGTGCGTGGTAACCCTGTTGGGTGTCTGCGGCCCAGGCCGGTGCCTGGGCCGCAAGGATGGCGCGCACGGCGTCGGTCTGCGTGGGATCGCACAACTGCGCCAAGCTCAGCGGCTCGGTGATCGCGGCCAAACCGGCCCGGTGGTTAAAAAGCTGGCGCACGGTGATGCGCTCCTTGCCTGCCCGCGCGAAGGCGGGCCAGTAGCGCGCCACGGGCTCGTCCCAGGCGAATTTGCCGCGCTCGGCAGCAAGATTCAGCGCCATCGCAGCCAGGCCCTTGGTCACAGAAAACACCACAATTAACGAGTCGGCCGTCCACGGCACCCCGGTGTCCCGGTCGGCCAGACCACCCCACAGGTCCACCACCAACTCACCGCGGTGGTAGACGCACAGGCTGGCACCAATTTCCTCGCGCTGCGCGAAATGTTGCGCGAACTGCGCTGCCAAGGGCGCAAAGCGCTTTGCGTATTGGCCGGCAATGGCGCCTGTTGCGGTCTGCATGTAGTTTCCTTAAATGCGTGAATCAACTGGGCGGCGGCGTGCATTCAAGGACTGGGCCAATACCGCTTCGATTGGCAAGGGTTCACCGGCCCATTGTGCGGCCAACAGCTCGGCGCACAGGGTGGCAAATGCCAGACCACGTGAACCCATTCCCGCGCAAATCCACAGGCTGGGGTCGTCCTGCAAAACGCTGCCAACCAGTGGCAGACGGTCTGCCGTCACGCAGCGCGTGCCCTTCCAGGCTTGCAAGGCCACGGCTTCAAACACCGGTGCCAGTGCCGTACTAAGTGCCGGCAGCAGCTTGTCCAGCCGCAGCACATTGGCGCCATGGTTTTTGTCGTCCGGCCACTCGGGCTTACCCAAGGGCTGGTAGCTTGCGCCGACAAACCAGCGCTGCTCGCCGTCAAACGGCACATAGGGAATCAGGCTGCCACTGCCGTTCACCGGGCCCGCCGGGAAAGGCCGTCGCTCGGGTGCATCGTGCGCCGCCCAACTCACCAGGCCGCGCACGCCATAGACCGCAGGCAGCTGGTGCAGGCCCCACGCCAAGGTGGGCTGTGAGGTGTGTGCCAGCTGCAGCAATGGCAGCGCACCACCGGCATTGGCCAGCACCACCCGCGCAGCGGTTGCAAGCTCTTGGCCGGCGGGGTCCAGCAGGGTCCAACCGTCGCCGCTACGCCGCAGGTTGTGAACTGTTACCCCTCTCTGAAAACGGATATTGGGGTGGTTTAACCAGGCACGCACCAGGGCCGCCGGCTTGATCCATGCCGCGTCGGGGTGCCACAGTGCTGGCAAGGGCTGCGCCGTACTGTCGTCAAAACGGTGCTCATGCACGCCGCTGAGTGCCCAGTCCTGGCCCTGTTTGAGCAGCATTGCCGCCTGTTGTAGGCTGAGTCGCACGCCGGTGCGGGACAACCGCGAGAGCACACAATCGTCCACCGAAACATGGGGTGCGGCCAAGCCCACCGGCAACGCCGAGGCGCCTGCCGCCGGGGCGCTGGCCTGGTCCAACACCTGCACCTGCCAACCGCGCCGGGCCAGTGAGGCGGCTACGCTGGCCCCGGCAATGCCTGCACCAATCACCGCGCAGTTTTGGGGTGCCGCACGGGCATGCCGCCAGGGTTCACGGCTGGTCTTGAGTGCCCAGCCGGGGTTGAACACCCCGTGCAATGGCGCGGTTGGCGCATCCTGGGCACCCAAATCAAACCCACACTGGCGCAGCCACCGTACCACCTCCGGCTGGTTGGAATGCACCTCCAGTTGCGTGCCACGCCGACAGCAACGTACCAAGGCTTTGATGGCCCATTCATCCCAGGCCTGCGCTGGGCTTGCCACGAGTGCCAGCACCACCCGGTCCGCTTCAAACTGCTGTTGCCGCAACGTGGACAAGCGCGGGCCAATGCACAGGGTGAGCAGCACCTGCCCGCCCTCAAAGCACAAGCGGTGTTGCCCGGCAGTCAGTCCCACGCATTGGGCGTACAAGGCCTGCGCCAGCACCTGCAGCGCCGGATCGTTGGCGTATTCGACTTGCCGGCCGACCCAATCAGGCGCTTGCGTGGCGAGGGCGACGTAGTGCAACATAGGCGGGCGCTGCGGGTCTGCGCGCCACGCCGCCCAGGTGCGCAGAAAATGCGCGCCACCCTCAAACCCGGTGTGCAGCAGAAACCAAGCGGCCTGCGTCTCCCAGCCTTGACCCGGCAGACTGGCAGAAACGGCGGCGGGGGGTACGTCTGATGTCATGTAATGAATGGTGGGCTCGGGGCAAACTGGAGACTTGTCGCTCCTTCAATATCAGAGTGAAAAAAAATCCGTGCAATGGGTCCCCATATCCGGGACGTCAAAGGAAGCCGGTGGCAAGTTCTTCCTGCATTGCTCGACCATACGGGTCCAAGCGTATTCCCACTCCCGCAATCGCGCTGAGGTGTCGAACAATGGTATCGGCTTTACTGCTCCCTTGAGCCTGGCGCGCAGTGCTACCAGCTTTTCAGGTGAATTTGCCAACATCAGCGCGGTCTCAACGTACTCTGACCTCGTATTCACCACGCAATCACCCAAGCCTGCGGCAGCCAACAGGCTGCCCCCAAGGCGGGACGCCATGTTGGCACCAGCGCAGGTGATTGCAGGAAGACCCACCTGCAACGCATCAACCAAGCCTTGATTTGCGCTGAATCGCAGCGTGTCCACGAACAGGTCAGCCAATGCAATTCTGGAGAGGTGTTCGTCGCGCGATACACGGTCACAAAAAATAATTCGGCCTGTATCAACACCGGCTGTCGCGGCCTCTCGGCGCAGATTCTGACGCGCTGCCGTGGAGTAACCGGGGAACCAAAGTACAGCACGCTGCTCTGCTTTAAGAATCGCCATCCAGACTTCAAATGAGTGCGGATCAACCATCAAGGCGTGACTTCCGCAATACATGACAAATGCTTCCGGAGCAAGACCTACTTCTTCACGTGTTACCGGTTTTAGATCTTCAACGGGCGGGTCAGTGGACAGCCAGCACGTCTGCGCAAACCGCACAATAACGCCAAATTGTGAAGGGAGTCCCGTTGTGCCGGATGGATGTGTGAAATGGTCTCCGAATGCATATTCGCATGGAAATGGGGGGCAAACCCGCTGCCATGTTTGTTGTCGTATCTGGATAGGCGCGACGCGCAGCGCGGTCAATTCCGGACGACACCAAGGCGTATAGAACGCTGTATCCATCCAGATATCGAGGCGATCAAGGCGAATGCGCAACGCCGCCTCCATGTCGGTCAGATGGGCAATCTCCACCAACGTCGCACCCAACTTTGCAAACAAATCATGCTCCACAAGACGCGGCTGCAAGGTCGGCGAATAGACAGTGAAGCGAAAGCGCCCGGCATCATGCAAGCTGATTTGGTTGCGCAGCGCTGCTGCGTAGCGCACATCAGCCAGCGACTCACAGGAGATACCGACATGGATGCGCGCATCAGCCGAGGCAGTCAGCATCGGAGCCGGCAGCTTAACCGGATCCTCGAGAAGCTGAATCACTCTCCCGGTGGCAAGTCGCAGACTTGTCTGCTGCGCCTCTGTGGTGGGCAGCAACAAAGCGTAGAACTGGGCTTCCCGTAAATCCAACTCCACGCCGGTCTGATCCATCTCCACAATCATTTCAGCAATCACTTGTGTGGCCAAGGCTTGCATGCTCCAGTCACAAACCTGCATTGCACTAAAAACCTGCTGCAAAAAAAGCGTTCGTGCGTCGGGCAAGGCATGCAAAGCACTTGGAGGTCGCACCATATTTCCAACACCACGCGAACTCGCGAGCAACCACGCGCGGTAAGTTTGTACATCCTCTACCCCGAATTCTTCAAATGCGCGGTTTGCCGCCAGTAGACTTCCGTTAAGCGCCAACACAACGGCACGGCGCACCGTGAACGCGCTAACGGGGCCACAATGCGTGATGGCGCAGCCCACCTGTTGCAATGCACGGTCAAACAAACGCGCTCCGACAAGCGTGTCAATCATGTTGATGTGCAGCCAGATTTCGTTGGGGAGAAGCTCGATACAACGCTGTAGCTTTTCAAGTGAAAAGTTCCATCGGCCTTGGGACGCATCAATGATCGCCATGTTGTTCAAGCTGCGCACATGGTTTGGATCCAGGTGCAGCGCAGCGCGGTAGCACGCGATTGCGGCATCCACGGCTCCACTGTTCTCAGCCGCAATAGCCAGGTTGGAAGCCCCGTCCGGATACGTCATCAATTTCGCACATGCACCTTGCAAAATCAAATACGCGGCATTGGGTCGACCCAACTCGCTTAGAAGCGTGGCACACGCTGATGCGGAATTGGGATCAGTTGGATCCAAGGCCAAGGCCTGCTCAAAAGCAAGCAATGCGAGATCAGCCTGACCATTTCTGTGCAGTTCGGTACCTTGGTCCATGAGCTGTTGGTAGCTAATCGGTAGGTTCATGAACTTCTCGGCAAAGGACTGAAGCGGACTTGCATAATATTCACATGCTAACGCAGCCACGCATTACCCCCTTGCATTTGGTAGGTCGATTTAACAACCCCCATACCGGCGCCGAACGTGAGTTGCTCGACTTGGCAAACATGGTGCGGCCTACCCGACCCGTTTTCTTGTGGTCCGATGGGCCGGTGCACCCGGTGCACGCGCGAAACGGCGTTCAGCCGCTCAGCCTTTTTTCCCGGGCCTATCCGCGTGGCGGCACACTCGTTGTGGGGGGTGTACACGTCGACCTCGGAAGCTGGCTGGCATATGCCAATCCGCTGCGCGTCGTACTCAAGTACAACTTGCCAGACCATGCTCGGCTCTTTTTGGCCATCGAGAAGATCCTGGCCGCAACAGGGTGCGAACCTGAGCTGCGATTTGCGTCCAAATCCTTACAGGCGTCAGTGGGGCTTAAGGGTGAAGTTGAACACAGTCTGATGGCGATTGATCGCTATCTGGCACTTCCAAGACCACGCCTTGCCGCGGGCGCATTTACCGTCGGCCGAATGAGCCGAGATGTCGCAGAAAAGCACCATCCGCAAGACATCGCCATCTATCGCCACCTAGCAGCCAGAGGACATAAAGTGAGACTGATGGGGGCAACCTGTTTGGCGGATCAACTCAAGGACATCTCAGGGATTGAGTTACTCCCGGCTGGGGCGATGGACGCTGCAGATTTCCTTCGGGACCTCGACTGCTTTTTTTACCGCACGGGACTGGCTTCTGGCGGCAAGGGGGAATTCTTGTATGAGGCCTACGGCCGGGTTGTTTTTGAAGCCATGGCCAGTGGGCTGCCCGTAGTCGCGGGGGCCTCCGCTGGGTATGCGGATTTTTTAACCACCGGCCAAGACTGCTTTCTGGTTCATAACCAGGAGCAAGCGATTGACCGGTTAACTGAGTTGGCCACAAACCAGCAGCTTGCCAGCGGCTTGGGAGTTCGCGCGCGGGTCACCGCCGAGCGCCTGCATGGGCCCAGCAACGTTTCGATCCACAAGGCGTACTACACGTCCAGTTGACCACAAACTCAGGTTGGCGGAAGGGCGGGCGCCGGGGGCGCGGGGGCCGTTGAAAGACCTGCGGCACTGGTCTGCCCCATGACTACAGCTCCGCGCACGTCACCAACGGCCGTTCCAGTTTTGCTGTAAGTTAAACCCGCACGAGACGCCATGTTCCCACTAAACACACCCGTAATAGTGGCGGTATTGGCGCAGGAAAACCGCGCACCATTTGCGTTGTAAGCCCCGCCAGACGAGATGTCAATTGGTACTGCGGTAGCCCCGAATTGGGTTTGGATCGTTCCCGACGTGATAATTTGCTGGCTGAAGTCAATAGACATCGTCGCGCTGATCAGTTGGCCCACCTGACTGATCCCTGTGTAGGAATCGGTCGCTGTGGGGGCCGTGCCGCCTATCAAGCTATAGGTCGCGGTACCCTGCATTGGCATGCGATCCGACGCCGTTGGCCGGGCAACGATATAGTGAAAATCACTCAGCGCCGTTGAGGCGTTGATGCTGTCGGTTTTCGTACCCGCGCTCCAATAACCCCAGCCGATGAAATCGGCGTCCACCAAATTGCTGACAGTACCAAAACTGCCAGTACCAGTCTTGGTCAAAACGGTGTTGGATGCGTCATTGGTAATGAACTTGACGACCTGACCACCTTGAAACTCGACAGAGGGTTGCGGCGTCACGGCGCCCACCGTATACCCGGTGGATGAACTGTCTGCCGCTGCGCCAAGCAAGTCACGAAACTGGGATGGCTGGTTGCCCACGATTTTGGGATCCGCATTGGGCGGCGGTGCCGACTCTTCCGATTTGGCGCGTTCATTCGTACGTGACGGGGACGCATTCGTATCGGTCACCTTTACGCTTTCGCCCGCAGTCAACGCCGTGCAACCCCCGTTCGTACAAACCACAATGGAATCCTGCTCCGCAGTTGCAGAGAGCGAGCCATCCTCGTTGTAACTCAGAAAAAAAGACGAACCCCGAATACCAATCGTTGCGGTGTTGGTGGTGACTTTGTAGTTGTCTTTGTTGCGCTTGCCAATCAGTCCGGTAATGGCGCGCATTCCGCCGCGCGCCAGTTCGACAAAAAAGCTGTCACTTTTTGAGTCGTTTTGATCCGCATAACGGGTGATCTTGAACTGTGTCCCGCCCTGCAGCGAAACCATACCCCCATCTGTAAACTTGATGTGTGCTTGCGAGCCCTTGCCGGTGACAATATCGTCCCCGCTATTGACAGAAGCACCCTTATCCAGTGGGGTGGAAACACCGCCGCTGCGTCGCACAGTGACGTCGCCAAAGGTAAAGTGTGCGACACCAGCATCTGCATTGGCCTGCAAAGGATAGATGCTTGCAAGTGCAATAAGCAGCACGGTCTTGTGTAAGTTGAGTTCGGCGTTCATGGCAAAGACTCCGGTACGTTTAAATCAAAATTCCCGGCGGATACTCACGGAGAGCACCTGTTTTTCATAGTCGTTATAAACGTTGTTCGATACATTGCGGGTATAGCTCCATTGGGGCGTCAGCCTCCAAACGCGGGCCACGACCCGGCTAACGCCGAGGTTCAGGCCGTGTTGCTGCTCGCTTCGTGTCGTTTGTTTGTAATCCCGGTCTTCATAGGTGAGCGTGGCAAACAGGGCCAGCGTGGCGTCAAACGGTTTTTGCACCCCAATTCGCCCGCCGAAGGCCTCGTGACCAGAACTTGGCACACTGGATACCGACGTCTCTTCGGCAACGTAAAGCCCGCCAAAAATAGCGAGTCCTTCTTTGAATTGATGCCCATAGGAACCACCCACTACGTTGCGATCCACATTTCGATACGTGCCCGTCGGATAGGTGAGGCGCGTTGTCTGGTAGTAGGTGTTTAACTGCCGAAATGCATCCAAGCGATAGGTCCAGTCGGCCATGAAGCCACCGGTGGTTCGCACCAGAACTCCGTTGACGTCGGCGGTTCCAGCCAACCCCACAACCGCGAAATCGCTTCGATCCACATGGTAGGACGGCCCCACTGAGACGTCCATTTGATTACTGTCGAACGCCACGGCCTTCGTTTCGTTGATACGCGCATTGACGGATGCCGTGCCAATGAGGGACCAGCGCGGAGCCAGCACTGCACGCCCCGAAAGCCCCAACGTCACAGACGAATAAGCGGTCTCCAAGGGTGCGAATCCGGTTCCTTTGGACGCAGGCGGCGCACTGCCTGGATTGCTGTCGTACCCAAACCCAATGTCCGCAAAACCGCGCCAAGCCGATTGAGAATCCGCCTCAACACGCTCGACCGATTGGAGCAACTGGTCTATGGTTCTTGCCGCCTCAATGGGCGCACCATGGGTTTTTGCCAGGTTTAAATGTCGCTTGGCACCCAGGTTGTCACCGACCGCGAAATAGGCCCGACCCAACTCGGCGTGAGCCCTTGCGTTTTGTGGCTGAAGCAGAAGCACGCGCTCCAACGCAAAGATGGCACGGGTGTAATGTTCGGTTTGATTGGCAACGATAGCCAATGCGAGATCGAAGTCCGGATCGCCTGCACGTGCGGTCTCTTGCGCATCGAGCAAGAAAAACGCATCTGCCACCTTCCCACTAGCCTCCAGTGCGAGCGCCTTCTGCACCAAGGTATCGACCACGGCATGCGCCAACATCGGGCAGACTAGTAAACCGATTGCGATGTACCTTCGCACTTGGGAGAATTGGAATTTTTCCACAATCAAACACACTTTCTAATCTGTAGCTGTCGCATTTTAGACCTGCAACGCATGTGTGTGGTCGCCCAACGTCGGTGCGCACGGGAAATGGGTGGCCGCGACCCATGCTGTTGCCGGGTTAAAGTAGATACTGCGAACCGCCACCAAGCGCGCGTTCATTTCCTATCCAACCCAAGGAGTTCACATGTTCCCAGAATACCGCGAGCTGATTACCCAACTCAAAACCACCGATGCCCATTTCACCCGCCTGTTTGAAAAGCACAATGTGCTGGACCAGAAGGTCAAGAACATGGAGTCCCGCATTGAGCCCGCCACGCATGAAGAAATTGAAGTGGTAAAGAAAGAGAAGCTGTTACTTAAGGACCAGCTTTTCGCCATTCTCAAAAAAGCCAGCGCTTAAACGCACCCCAACGCACCATCCCGGCAGCCCAAGCGGTGCCGACGAATTCGCTAAACTGCGCTCTTGATTCCATAACGGTAGCCCCGGGGCTGCGTCGACCATGAAGTCACTCAAGAACAGAATCCTTTTCTCTACACTCGCGATATTCCTGGTGGGGCTTTGGTCTCTGTCGTTTTACATCAGCGGTCTGATGCAGAAAGACATGGCGCGTGTGCTGGGGGATCAGCAATTTTCCGCCGCTTCGATGGTGGCGGCCGAGGTCAACCGGGAACTGGTGGACCGGCTGGGTGATCTGGAGACAGTTGCCCAAAAAATCACGCCCGCGCTGCTGGCAAATACCCCAGCCTTGCAGACGTTGCTGGGTGAGCACCCCATTTTTCAAAAGCAGTTCAACGGGGGCACTTACACCACCCGCAAGGATGGCACGGCAACCGCATCCGTTCCGCTATCACTGGGCCGCGCGGGAGTGAACTACATAGATCGGGACCACGTCGCTCGGGCCCTGCAGCAAGGCGAGGCCAGCATCAGCGAGCTGGTGATTGGAAAGCGGCTTAACGCGCCCGTGTTTTCGATGGCGGTTCCAATACGCGACGCCCAAGGGGCTGTCATCGGCGCTTTGGTGGGGGTGATCGACCTCGGAGAGCCCAATTTCCTGGACCGCATCACCACGGGCCACTACGGAAGAACCGGTGGCTACGTCCTCATCTCCGCCCGCGAGCGGCTGGTGATCATGGCCACCGACAAGCGCCGCATCATGGAGGTACTACCGCCTGTTGGGGTCAACCCCGTTATCGATCGATTTATTGCCGGCTATGAGGGCTCCGCCTTGATGGTCAACCCGGAAGGCATCCAGATACTGGCAGCCGACAAGGCCATTCCCGTGGCGGGGTGGATCGCGTCGGCAGTGCTACCCACCGAAGAGGCTTTTGCACCCGTGCGCGCCACCCAGCGCCGCCTGTTGCTGGGATCCACTTTGCTCACCCTGCTGGCAGGTGGTTTCGGTCTGTGGGTCTTGCGTCGCCATTTGACGCCCTTGCTGAGCACCGCACAAGCCGTTGCAGTCATGGCGCACCCCAATGCCACGCTGCAACCCTTGCCCGTGGCACGGCGCGATGAGGTTGGAGCGCTGGTTGGCGGCGTCAACCGCCTGATTGAAACCATTGGCCAACGCGAACTTGCACTGCGCGAGAGTGACCAGACCTTGCGCCTGATTTTGGAAACCACGCTGGACGGATATTGGAGGGTGAGCGCACAAGGTGAACTCCTGGACGTAAACGTGGCCTACATCCACATGTCAGGTTACACGCGTGGAGAGTTGCTGGCAATGCGCATCTCGGATTTGGAAGCAGTGGAGCAGGGCGATGAAACAAAGCAACACGTCGAACGCATCAAGCGCGAAGGGCACGACCAGTTTGAATCCACCCACAGGCGCAAAGATGGTTCAACCTGGTTTGTGGAGGTCAGCACGGTCTTCGACCCGCACCAAGGGGGGCAATTTGTCGCATTTTTGCGCGACATTTCCGAACGCAAACAAGATGCCCAAGCGCTGGCCGCCAACGAGAAGCGGCTGTCCCTCATTTTGGAAGGTGCCGTGGATGCGATTTACATCACAGACACCAGCGGCAACTACCTGTACGTCAACCAAGCCGCCACAACCTTGCTGGGCTATTCACGCGAGGAAATGCTGTCGAAAAACATCCGTGAGATCGCCCAACCCGAGGAACTGAACCGGGCGCAGGCCCAATTTGCCACCCTGCTTGCCACCGGCGCGCTGCGTGCAGAGTATTGGTTGCGCCAGAAATCTGGTGATCGTGTGCAGGTTGAACTCAACGCCACACTGCTGCCAGATGGCAGCGTCTACGGAGCCTGCCGCGACATCACCGAACGGAAACAGGCCGAAAAAAGGCTGCAACTTGCCGCAAGTGTGTTCACCTACGCACGCGAGGGCATCATGATCACGGCGGCGGACGGCACGGTCATTGACGTGAACGACACCTTCACCCGAATTACCGGCTACAGCCGCGAGGACGTGCTGGGCAAGAACCCGCGCTTTCTCAGCTCGGGGCGCCAAAACAAAAGCTTCTACGCTGACCTGTGGAGCCATCTGGAAACGCAAGGGTACTGGAGCGGCGAGGTATGGAACCGGCGCAAAAACGGGGAGGTGTTTGCCGAGATGCAAACCATTAGCGCCGTGCGTGATGCGCAAGGCAAGGTGCAAAGTTATCTGGCACTCTTCTCGGACATCACATCGCTCAAAGAGAACCAGTACAAGCTGGAGCATATTGCCCATTTTGACGCGCTAACCAACCTGCCCAACCGGGTACTGCTGGCCGACCGGCTGCACCAGTCCATGGCACAAGCCCAGCGGCGAAACCACAGGCTGGCGATCGCCTATCTGGACCTGGACGGTTTCAAGGGCATTAACGACCACCACGGCCACGAGGCGGGCGACCGCTTGCTGATCGCCTTGGCGGGAAATCTGAAGCAGGTTTTGCGCGACGGCGACACGCTGGCGCGCATGGGAGGCGATGAATTTGTCGCGGTGCTGGTGGACCTGGAGAAAGCCAGCGACAGCGCCCTTGTGCTGGAGCGGCTGCTGGCTGCGGCTGCTCAGCCCGTGGTGCTGGACGGGCAGACGCTGCAAGTCTCTGCCAGCCTGGGCGTTACCTTCTATCCCCAGGAAGAACCGGTGGATGCAGAGCAATTGCTGCGTCAGGCTGACCAAGCCATGTACCAGGCCAAGCAGGCAGGCAAGCACCGTTATCACCTGTTCGATGCCGATCAGGACCGCGCCTTGCGTGGCCACCATGAAGGCCTGCACCATATCCGTGAAGCAATGGCTCGTCAGGAGTTTGTGCTGTATTACCAACCCAAGGTAGATATGCGCCAAGGAGTGGTCATTGGTGCCGAAGCGCTGATTCGCTGGCAGCACCCCACCCAGGGCTTGCTACCACCCGCACAGTTCTTGCCTTTGATTGAGGAAGACACGCTGTCCGTCGAGTTGGGGGAGTGGGTGATCGACACCGCTTTAGGCCAAATCGAGACGTGGCATGCCGCCGGGGTGAGCATCGTTGTGAGTGTGAACGTAGGCGCGCGCCAGTTGCAGCAGCCCAACTTTCTGGAGCGCCTGCGCGCGCAGCTGGCGAGCCACCCAGCAGTCAAACCCGGTGACCTGGAACTGGAGTTGCTGGAAACCAGCGCTCTGGAGGATATGGCCAGCATCTCCAAACTGATTGAAGACTGCAGCGCGCTCGGAGTCTCCTTCGCACTAGACGACTTTGGTACGGGCTACTCCTCCTTGACCTACCTGAAGCGGCTACCAGTGACGCTGCTGAAGATTGACCAAGGATTTGTGCGCGACATGCTGGACGACCCGGACGACCTGGCCATTTTGGATGGCGTGATTGGGCTGTCCGAGGCGTTTCGGCGCGAAGTCATTGCCGAAGGCGTGGAAACCGTCATGCATGGCGAAGTGCTGCTGCGCATGGGGTGCGACCAGGCCCAGGGCTACGGCATTGCCCGGCCCATGCCCGCCCACGCGCTGCCGGCATGGAAGGAGTTGTGGCAACCCGACCCGAGTTGGATCCAAGTACCCAAAATCGACCGGGGGGACCTGCCCTTGCTGGTGGCCCGGGTCGAGCTTCGGGCTTGGAGCAAGGCGATGGAAAACTACGTGAAAGGCGAACGCACCCAGCCGCCCACGCTGGACCACCAGAACTGCCCGTTTGGGATGTGGCTCAACACCCATGGTACGCAGCGCTATGGCGCACAGGCTCACTTTGCGCCGCTGGACGCATTGCACCGCCAACTGCATGGCCTGGCAGCACAGATATATGCATTCAAGGCACAGGGCAGAGATGCCGATGCCGCGGCATCCCTGGGCACGCTCCACGACATGACCGCGGCCCTGCTGGTGCCGCTGGAGCGTTTGATTCATGGCGCAAATAGCAGCGGCACTCCAATTATCAAAAGGTAATCGGAATCCGCAAGGTGATCGCCACATCCGGGGTGTCGCGGGTCAGGCCTGCGCCCACTGACAGATTCAATGTGGTCTTGCTACTCAGCCGGTAGGAGTACCCCAACAACAGGGTGCCCAGCTGGGTCACAACCGACCCCGTTACCACTTCACCATTTTGGCGGGTTCTGTCGACCGCACTATGGTCGTACCCGATGCTGAACGATGACTTTTCGTTCAAGGCCAAGCCCATACCAAAATTAAATCCAAGTACCGCGCCGGGGGCGATGGTTCCCAGGAACTCCTGCTGCCCATTGAGCACCGTGCGGCTGATGTTGTCGCGCTGAAAATTGTGGGTATAGCTCAGCGTGCCAAAGAACACCGCCGGGTCCGTCGGGTACAGCATCGTCATGCTGGCCTGCAGCGACGTAAACCCCGAGCCCGTTGGCAGCTCCAGTGGCAGCCCTGTGCCATTCGCGTTGCCGACACAGCGCTGATTGCAGTCGGTCATCACCGCGAAGGGGTCTTTTCCTGAGCGCGATTTGAACCGCAAACCGCCAATATAGAACGGTTTATCGACACCGCCGTCGTTCATCTGGTAGCGCGCACCCAGCTCCACATCGCCCACACTGTGGCCATTGGCCGAGAACACATTGTCCGAGGCACCTTGGATATTTTCCCGGCTCACGGTGTCGTCGGAGCGGTACACGTAGGGCACCCGAATCTCCAACTCCAACCGTTTGCTGACCCCTACACGGGCCGCCAGCGCGGCGATCGCGGTATTGCGCTTGATCTCCCGCACGTCGATCAGACCAATCAGGAGCGCGGGGATCACGGTGTACCCCACCAAGGCAACCCGGTTACTTGACGAGTAGCCGTATTGCAGCGAGGGCTCCAGAACGAAGTGGCCTGGTTGGGTCAATACGCCAGGCTGTTCGAATATCGCGGCGACCTCCGGCGGTCGACTGTCTGCCTCGGGTGCGCGACCCACGGGGGCGGTTTCGGTGGTGTCGGCCTGGGCCAGCATCTCGGCATCCGGGAGCAATTCCGGCACGAGGGGCGCATCCGTTTGCGCGTGTGCCACGCCCGCACAGGCCAACAAGGCAGCGCATGTCAGCGCATGGATAACGGGTGTCTTCACAGGGGACATAGCGGGCATCTCCGATTAGCGATAGGTTGTCGCTGGAGTTGGAAGATCCCGCGAGTAGCGCAAGTATTGGCCTTAGCCCTGCGCTTGGCCGTGCGAAAAATCAATCATCTGCCACGCCCAGCATTGCGCTGCGCCCACGCCCCCACGCATGCGAAAAATCAAGCCCCAAACGCCGGCGCGGGCTACGCTTCGCGCGGCTGGGTCAAATGTGGCCAAGAAGGGAGAAGGGATGCCTGTGAGAAGTTTATTGATCGTCGCCCTGGGGGAGGATGCACACATGGAGACTCCTTCGTTGCTGTCGTCTTCGTGGAATGTTCATGCGCTGAGCGACCTGTCCAGTGCGCACAAGGCACTAAAAGAAAAAGGGTATCCCGTGGGGATGCTCCTCATCAAAGACACCCGGGAAGGCGAGGTAGCCGCCATCGACGCCTTTCTGGAAACCCATCAGGCAACCCAGTGGGTCGGGGTGTTTCCCGCAAACGCACTCAAACGCACGGCATTTCGCAAGCTGATTGTTCAGCACCTATTTGACTTCCACACCTGGCCGATTGACCCGTCCCGGCTCAACCACACCCTGGGGCACGCGTACGGTTACGCCGAGCTCAGCACGCCGGCCGATGCAGACATGGCGAACCTGCAAAAGATAGGCAACATGGAACTGGTCGGGCACAGCCTGGCGATCCAACACTTGCGCAAACAGATCACCAAAGTGGCGCAGGCCGATGCCACCGTCCTGATTTGGGGGGAGAGTGGAAGCGGCAAGGAGCTGACCGCACGCGCCATCCACAACCATTCACCCCGCGCCGCCGGCCCCTTTGTCGCGATGAACTGTGGTGCAGTGCCCGCCAGTTTGATTCAGTCGGAACTATTTGGCTATGAGCGCGGGGCGTTCACCGGCGCGACCAAGGAGAAGCGCGGACTGATCGAATCCGCGGCCGGCGGCACCCTGTTTCTGGACGAAGTGGGTGATTTACCGCTGGAGCTGCAGGCCAATTTGCTGCGCTTCTTGCAAGAGCACACCATTATTAGAGTGGGTTCGGCGCGAAGTATTGAAGTTGATGTGCGCGTGATAGCGGCCTCCCATATGCGGCTGGAAGATGCGGTGCGCTCGGGGCGCTTTCGCGAGGACCTGCTGTACCGGCTGAACGTATTGCCCCTTGCGGTGCCGGCACTGCGCGAGCGCAAAGAGGATCTGGAAGTGCTGGCCGGGCATTTCTTCAGGCTGTTCGCCAGTGACAAGAATCCGCGTCTAACCGGCTTCAGCAACCGGTCTATTGCGGCCATGCAGCAACACGGCTGGCCCGGCAATGTGCGCGAGCTCATCAACCGCATCCGCCGGGCGATGGTGATGTCGGAGGGCCGTCTGATCACACCAGAAGACCTGGACCTGCAGAGCCCATCACTCACTGGCACGGGCGAGGCGCTGGAGGACGCTCGCGTGCGCGCCGAGTGCGATGCGATCCAGGAGAGCCTGCTGGGCAGCCGCAACAACAAAACGCGGGCAGCACGTGATCTGGGCGTATCGCGCATGACCCTGTACCGACTGATGGAGAAGCACGGCATCCATCAGTAGTGAGGAGCGCCGGGCGCTGCAAAACACAACGTAACGCGGCTGTGACACCTGCAGATTCGGCAGAAAAATGACCCGAAATTCACCTAACAGCCTTGATTTCCCTGAGGATTTTTCAATGGGGTGGTGTATCCGCCGGTGCGTTGAAATCAAGGACCAAGAAAAACTGTAACGCGCACTGGACAAGCCTGTTTTCGAATGCGCGGAAACCGTTGATTTTTCGCCCCAATGCGCATGAATCAAGTCACTCTGAAATCGCCTTTTCTCCAATGAGCGCCGCCATTTTGCTGAAGAAACTTAGGCACCGTGGCACCGGTTTTGCAATGTGTGAGGTGGATTGGCTCATTGTGCCAAGCCGTATACGTCTCAACTTGCATCAACCTAGGAGCTACCATGAAGAAAACACTTTTGGCATCAGCGATTGCACTTACTTTTGGCCTTGCCGGCCAAGCAATGGCGAACCCTGTGATCAACAACAACACGACCGGCACCGGCGGTGTTCCCGGAGCACCAGGTGGGGAGGCAACATCGGCCGCCGCAGTGACCGGGCCGCAGAACGCGACCGCCACCTCAGACCAGCGCAAGAACTCTGGGCCCACCGCGAATGAGTACTCAACCGCAAACCAGACCAACACCACGAACAAGAACGACACCAGCAACCGGACCAGCACCGAAACCTCCAGCACAACTGGAGACAGCAAGTCCAAGGACCAGGCTGCATCGGCCAACAATGGGGCTTCTGCCACCAGCAACAACTCTGATCAAGCCAATGACAAGAGCAACAACTCCGATCAAAGCAATGACAAGAGTGCGGGCGACAACCGCGACAACAAAGGGTCCGCAAAAGCTGAGGGTTCTGGCACCACGTCGGCCAACAATGGCTCCAATGCCACCAGCAATTTCAGCAACTCGTTCAATAGCAGCAAGGCTGTTGCGAAAATTGATTTGAATGGCACAGTCACTGGCAACACGGTGTACGGCATTGGCAATCAAGCGACCAACAATGGCGGCTCTGCCAATGGCGGCACGGGCGGCGATGGCGGCAAGGGCTATGGCGGCCGTGGTGCCGGTGGCACCGGTGGTAGCGGTGGCTATGGCGGCAACAGTGGCAACGGCGGTGCCGGTGGTGCTGGTGGATCTGGCGGCAGCGCCGATGCCACGAATGGAAGTGCAAAGGCCGGTGACGCCAGCAACGGCAGCGCCACCAATGGCAGCGCAAGCGCTGGCAATGGCGGCTATGGCGGCAGCGCCAAGGGTGCCATGGGCGGCCGCGGTGGCGACACTTCCGCATCGGGCGGAACCTCTTCTGCATCCACCACGGGCAAGGCGGGCGGCTCCGAGGCCGCCAGCACCACCAAGGGTGGCGCGACCGATGCCCTCAGCATGACCAAGTCAGGAAGTGCCGATGCATCCAGCATGGCCAAGGGTGGCGCATCGATGGCTGGCAGTACGACCAAGGCCGGTGGCTCAGACGCAGGTAGCACCGTGAAGACGGGTAGCGCTGACGCCGCAAACATGGCCAAAGGCGGTGGCTCCGGTGCCACTGACGGCGCCTCTGGCGGCAGTGCAACTACATGGCAAAAGGCCAGCAGCGGCGCGGCCGGTGTGACTAACACGACACCCTCTGGCGCGGCCTCTGCCAGCAATGCAGCCACCGGCGGCACCAGTCTGCCCGACTTGCCTAACAGTGGTGCCGCATCCGCTGGACCCGCGAACTCGACCAGCGGCGGCTCTGCAGCCACTGGCACCGCAGGCACGGGCGCAAGTCAGGCCGGCCCATCGACCAGCACGGCAGGTGCCGCCACCGGCGCAGCTAACTCTAGCGCCACCGGTGGCACTGCTGGACCCACCAGCGCCGGCAGCGGCACCGGCACCGGCACCGCCGGCGCAACCGGTGGTAGCGGCACCGGCACTTCCACCTCCACCGCATCGGGTGGGACTACAGGTGCTACGACGGCTAGTGGCGGCGCAGCCACCGGCACTTCTGGCGCAACCGGCGGTGCTGTGACCTCGGGCGCCACCGCCGCAACGGGTGGCCAGTCCAACGGAACATCGTCCTCTAGTGCTGCGGGCGGCACATCAACTAGCGGCAATGGTGCCGGCGCAAGCAACACCGGCGGCACGGGTGGTGTGGGCGGTGCGGCTAGGAACGGCTCCGCCTCCAACGGCAGTGCTTCTGTGGTCGCAACCAATGGCAGCTCTACCGGCGGCTCTGCACAGGGCGCAGAAGGTGCCGTAGGTGCCCAAAGCGGCCAGGGCGGTGCGGGTGGCCAAGGTGGCGTGGGCGAAGGTGGCGTAGGTGGCGTGGGCAACGGCGCAACCGGTGGCACTGGCGGTGCGGGTGGCAATTTGCGTGTGGATGCTGGCGTGTTCAACATGTCCAACACCATGATGAGCGTCGGCCAGTCGGCCGCCGGCATCATGGCCGCAGTGCAAAACACGGGCATGAACGCCATGGTGCAACAGGCCATCAATGTGCAAGCTAACTTGGCGGTTGGCAAGTAGTTGAGCCTTTGACTGGATTGCCGGGCGTCCTTCGGCTCGCCCGGCAATCCTTGCGTTCACCCCTCTTGATGGAGAACAACATGCGATTAAAAGACCTGACTTTGCAAGCCCTTGTGCTGCTGGCAGCCACTGGCCCGGGCTGGGCGTTGGCACAAGAAGCGCCTGCCGACACCAAGACCCTGTCCTTTGGTATGCCCCTGGATCCAACCCGTTTGGACGGCTACCGCGGGGGTTTTGATCTGGTTAAGAATGATATGCAGCTAAGTGGCACTGTGGCCAACAATGCTGCCAGCTATGTCGTGGCGGGAAACAATTCGATTGCCGACGGTGCCTTCACCAACGCAAGCGGATTGCCCATGGTGATTCAAAACTCGGGCTCCAACGTCCTGATCCAGAACGCCACCATCGTTCACGTGCAATTGCAGTAGGCCATGAAAGCAGTTCGCGTCATGGTTGTGGCCAGTTTGCTCGCCAGTGGACTTGCAGCGCAGGCCGACATACTGCAGTTGTCGGGCATAGGCGGCAACTACGCCATCAAGGTCACCAGCTTGAGAGAAGCCCGCTTCAAGGCGACCACGCGCCAACAGTACGATTTCAGTTGCGGCTCGGCGGCAGTGGCCACCTTGCTCACCCACCACTATGCTTACCCGGTGACGGAGCAGGCAGTGTTTGAAGACATGTTTTCGCGCGGCAACCAGGACAAAATCCGACGGGAGGGGTTTTCCCTGCTGGACATCAAGTCCTACCTGAGCCGGCACCAGTTTCAGGCCGACGGGTTTGAGTTGCCCCTGTCCAAATTGGTGGAGTCGGGCCTGCCCGCCATGGTCTTGGTGGCGGAAAAGGGCTACCAGCATTTTGTCGTTATCAAAGGCATGCGCGACGGTCGCATTTTGATCGGCGACCCTTCCAGTGGTACGCGGGCGATATCCCAAGACCATTTCGAAACCATTTGGGTCAACCGGCTGCTGTTTGTCATCCACAACAAGCAAACCTTGGCCCGCTTCAACGAAGCCGCCGAATGGCAGGCCGTGCCCAGGGCGCCGATCGCGCTGGGGCTCGCCAATGACAGCTCGTCTGGCGTACCGTGGGCCAAATTAGGCAGCGGTGATTTTTAGAGGAACCGACCATGCCCACTCGACTGATCTGCCTGTGTTTGCTGCTCGCTGCGGGCTTGCCCGTGCGGGGCGCAGAAGTCGCCGGCGCGGGGAAAAAGGCCTTCGTTGCGGATGCGTGGGCCGCCGCGGGCGACGACCGTTTGGAAGCGTTGCGCGGCGGGTTCGAGATCAACACCGGCTTGTCGGTGTCATTTGGATTTGTGCGCACCATCTCGATCAACGGCGATCTGGTTTCTCAAACCCGGTTCAACCTGCCTGACTTGTCCCGCATCACCGAAGACCAGGCGAAAGCGGTCAGTGCCGCGCTAAGTGGCGCCACCATCGTGCAAAACGGCTCGGGCAACACGGTAGGCACCAATGCCACTTCGCCCATCCATCTGCAGCCCATTACGGTGATCCAAAACAGCCTGAACGGCCAAACCATTCAAAGCCTGACGACGGTGAACGCTGGCGTCAATAGCTTGGGCATTTTCAAATCAATCAACGCGCAGAGTTCGCTAAGGGATGCCCTGCTGGGCGCGATAGCAGTGCGCTAAGTTAAGCCCGCGCATCCGCTGGGGGGGGGTAAGCCGCACTAAGCATTTTTTTGGATCACAATGAAGTCCTCATTGATACACCATAAATATGCGCATCACCCAACCCCGCCACCGCCAAGCCGCCGGCTTCACACTGATTGAGTTGGTCATGGTGATCGTTATTTTGGGGGTGCTCGCCGCAGTCGCGTTGCCCCGATTTGTGGACCTGAAGTCGGATGCAGAGAAGGCATCCATTGAGTCCACTTTGGGTGCTCTGGCTTCAGCACGCTCCATTTTTCTGGCGAAGGCCGTCCTTTGCGGCGGCCCCTACAGCGATTCAAACCCTGCGCAGTCGGTGCACTTTTACAGCTACATCGGCTTCAGCAACCAGGAAACTTTGCGGTGTGACGGACCCAACAGCATTCATGGCATCACGTATGACGGGCTCCAGATTCGCAGTGGATTAATGGCGGACCCCACTTCGACCACGGAAATACTGAACGGCGATGTCATATCGTTGACCAGCAAATCAGGCCGGGCGATCACGATTACCTTAACGCCTGCAACCGGCGTGATCAGCTGGACCGCCACTCCGAGCTATTAGCATCACCGCCATGACGCGCCTGAGCTTGCGGGGTGCTACGGCACTGACCTGCGGCGCAATTGCGCTGGCGGCACTTCTCAAGTTCGACCACGAAATTGCATTGTGGGTGCAGTTCACTCTGGGCAAACTGGCCTACAGCACCTCCAACGGGGCCGCGCTTTTTCTGCTCCTGTTCTGCACGGTCGCTGCTTGGCGGGTGCAGCTTGGCAGGCGAGAGTACGCATTCGCCCTCCCCACCTTATGGTGTGCCTTGCTGCTTGGAAATGGCGTGCATGGCTGGCTCACCGTTCGCTATCTGCAGGAAATGCGGATTCCACTGAGCCAGCACATTTACCACTGGTCCGGCGAAAGCTATTCGTTTACCGGACTGTTTCACAGCCATCTTGGCAAAACTGCGTTTGCAGTGATGGCCCAGGCTGTGGAGTGGCAAGCTGCGGGGTATGACAGCGGCGGCGTTTTTTTAACCTGGGTGCCACACTGGGCCGCCTGGACCTTGGGCGTGGCGTTTGTGCTGGGCTGCGTGGCCTGCTTGCTCGCACTGCCGTCCCTGGCTCGCCGACGCCACCCGGCCCATGTGGTGCTGTTTGTGGTGGCGGGCGCATTGGCCTTGCGCGGCATGGTGGATGGCGGGCCGTTGGCGCTGGGGATGCCGCCGATATTGATCGCGCTGGCCTGGGTCAGTGGTGCGCCGCGTAGGGCGTTTTGGAGCGTGTCAGCCCTGCTCCTGGGTGCCTATGCCGCTCTGTGGCTGAGCCTGACCAATGCATTACCAGCGCTGGGGGGCTTCTTGTTTCCGCTGGGTTTCATGACTTGGCTGGGTTTGGTCGGTCGCCAACGGACTTTTTCGGTGCACCTCGCCCGCTTGCTCCTGGTGGGCCTGTTGACCGCCATGCTGGCACTGGACGCCGACGACAACCTGCTGACCCTGGTCGCGCCACTTCCGCCCCACTGTCAGGCCGTGAATTTTGCACAAAGCCAAGCTGTGCTGTGGGACTGCTCTGGCCAAACCGCCTGGCAGGTTTACCGCCATTTCGCCGAAGACCCGCGCAAACCGCACTTCACGCTGATCATGGCCACTGCGCGCGGTGGGGTTTATCAATTGCCGGTCGGTGTTTTGTTGGTGGACACTTGGGCGCCTGAGTTGACCTTGAAACCCACACCCGCGTGGCAGCAACTGGCCTGGGTCCCAGCCACCAGCGCCGGGGGTTGGCTGCGAATCGAGGCGCACGCAAGCCAGCAATGGGCCCCGGTGCTCGCCGCGGGTCAGTCGAACGCGATTTCCAGAAACAACTACAACGTGTACCTTTGGGAGCTTGCGCGCGTGCTGCTGCGCGGCGGTGTGTCGGAATTTGTGCTGATGCCCCACACTGCGGGCAATTCGCAACGCCAGGGATTCACCCTGTTGGGTGACGACGACAGCCTTCTTGGGCGCTAGCGATTCCGTAGCCCTAGTCCGGCGTTGTGCCCCAGCGTGAACGCCTCTTCAAACACCGAGTAGCCCGCCCAGTCGCTGTGGGCGAAACGCAGACGACCGTGACTCAAAGCAAAATGCTCTGTTTTTGATAGCTGCTTACGCATATTCCACGGGGTCTGCAGGCCGATTTGGCTTGTATTTCCGGCTACCGGCACGGGTACCGCCATGGCGTGACCATAGCGGGTGATGTCGATGCGGGTAGTTTTTGTCGCCAGATCGGGATGGGCCGCTGACAGCTCAGACAGGATCACATCGCGCCACGCGGACCACGGCTGCGCCAGGAGCAGTTGGCGCCCCGCAACACCAGCCGCCGCACCAGGCGCACTTCCCACGCGACCCACGCCGTCCCCCAATGCGCGGTAGTGCGTCAGCACGGTGGCACCGGGCACCGGTTGCAGGCTTTGGTGCATGGCGTCGACGTAGCCCAGACCGCCCCCATTTTGAAAGCTCCCGTACAGCACGTTGTCCCAACTCGGCGGCGCGCCGGGGCGGTCCAACAAAGGCGCTTTGATGTGGATGTTGGCAACTAGCCAGGGCGCGTACACCGTGCGTGCAGCGGCCTGGCGCAAAAAATCGGGCGCGTCCTGCACCACCCGCGCGGCAACAAAGATGGGCAAGGCCACGATGGCGCGCCGGGCATGCCACCGCTCCACCGCTTGGGTCGTGGTGTTGAAGGCATCCACCACCACCCCGTGTTTGACGTTGGCAATGCGCAGCACGATCTGCCCGGTGCGCAGGCGCTCCTGCAGCGGTGTGGCCAAGCGCCGGGTGAGCCAGGCGTTGCCCTCGGGCCAGGTGAGCAGACCCTCGCGCTCCGAGGTCTCCATGCCAGGGGCCGAAAACCCGTGGCGGCTGGCAAAGTAGTGCAGGCCCGCCCAAGCCGACACGGTGGCAATGCCAGCGCCGTAGTCGTCGCGGCAGCAGTAGTCCAGGTACCAGCGCAGGTGCGCATCGGTGATGCCAGTAGCATCCAGATATGCTATGAAAGTAATAGCTGCTTGCGCACGCTGCACGGCAGCTAGAGGCCTATTTGATACTGGAATCGTCCAGCGTGCCGCCTTGCGCGCCTGCGCCACCAGTTTTGAGAACTGCGCGTACTGCGCCAGCGTTGCAGCGCCCACGCCCTGCATGGGCAACAAGCCAGGCTGCCATTCCCCGTTGAAAAACAAGCGCTCTTGCGGGCTGTGGCACAGGTGGCGCTCGTCATATTCCCAGCGACCCGACACCCGTTTGCGCAGGCCCAGCTCTTCCAGCAAGTCTTGCACCTCGGGCGCATCGTCGCTGGGCAGGGGCAGGTAGTGCGCGCCCAGCGGGCAAGCGATGCCGCTCACCGCACCGCCCCGGCTGTTGCCCCCAGCCGAGTCTTCCAGGTCCAGCAGCGCAAAGTCGTCGATGCCTTGCAGACGCAAAGCGTGGGCGGCGGCCAGTCCCGCCACGCCGCCGCCGGCGATCAGCACCTCAGTGGTGTGAAATACCGACGGTGCAGGCCACGTCGCCGCCGTATTGCCGGCGTCCCGCAGCAGGTGCCCACGAAAGTGATCCACGCCGGTGAAGCCGCCACTGATGTCGTCCGATTGGCCACAGCCCAGCAAGGTCAGGGCGGGAGCGGCAAGAAAGCTGCGGCGCTTCATCAGCGGCTAGCCCGCCTCGGGAATGTAGTGTCGGCTGGCGCACCACTGGTCGAAATGGGGCTTGAGCTCTTCGGGTAAGTCCAACACAAAGTCCACATTCAGGGGGTGGCTTTCTGTCAAAAAATAGCGCACCGCATCCAGCAGCACCTCGCCTTGGCGCAAATCTTTGGGCTTCTTTGCGGCGCTGCGCTCGGGTTTATGCGCCAGCCACAATTTGTGCAAAGCCATCCAGCGCGGGTCAGGCACGTACAAGGGGCAGGCTCGGTTGCGAATGGTGGCCACCACCACGCTCAATGACACCCCTTTAAGCAACCACTCTTGCTCCACCAAGCTCACCATGGGCTCGAACGCTTCATTGACGGGCAAGGGGTGCGTGCTGGGTGCCGCCAACAGTTCCACTTCGTACCCATCGTCATTGACGGCCTGATAAGGCTTGCGTTTGTTGATGCGGTAGCTGGAGTCCAGACTTCTGAGCGTACCGAAGAGGGACTTATCCGTGCTGCTACTGCTGCTTTGTGCAAACGACACCTTGGTTCCACGGCACCACGCCAGGTCAAAGTCTTCGGTTTCCTCATTGCCCGTGGGAAAGCGGGCCCCGCAGGCCAACTCATATGCAATGAAAGCATTGGTCCCCACCACCATCAAATCGCTACCGAGCATTCCGACAATATCCAAGCGCCGCAAAATCTCGGCCTGCCGATCGGGAATCGCCGGCAAGCGCAACTTGCGGTACAAACCGGCGCGCTCCGTGAGTTGCACGTCCAAGGATCGAATGCGGGTTTTGAGGCGTTCTTTTTCCTCGGCATAGGCTTGGTACTGGGCGTCGGTAGCCTCGCTGCGCCTGCCCACCGTGCTGCCGTTGTCGTTGGAGGTTTTTTTGACGCCCAGGTAATCGACACCGTCCTTGGCCGTCCAGTACATCGAAGCGGGCATTTCCTCCAAAGCGCGCTTGGCATCCACCCACGCCGCGTAGGACTGCTCTAGATTGGCCTGCAACCGCTGTGAATCGCTGGAAAAAACTACGAAATCATGTTTTTTATGTTCCATAAGTTATTGATTTTATTTAGTTTCCACCATGTACGCACGATTTTTCGCATACATGGTGAAAAACTTAGCGCGCCACGCGGCCCCACTCCGCCTCATAGGTCGTCACCAGCACCTGGTTCGACAGCCGGTTCACCTCGGCGCTCACCCGATCCATGTCCTGCGGAAAGTCAAACAGCAGCGGCAGGCTGTGCGGGTTCAAAAAGCGCAGATCTGCGGGCAGGGTGCTGGGTAGCCGGTAGGGACGGCGGCTGGCGATGACAAAACCCCACTCGCCAAAGCTGGGCACATGCGCGTGGTAGGGCGTGGCGGTCAAGCCGATCGACTCAATCGTGGTCACCACGGTCCAGAAACTCTTGCGCGCCACCAGCGGCGAGGTGGTCTGGATGACGGCGTAGCCGCTGGCTGACAGGTGCTTGTCCAGCAGGCCGTAAAACGCGTTGGTGTAGAGCTTGCCGATGGAAAAGTTGGTCGGGTCGGGAAAGTCCACCACGATCACATCGAAGGTCTCGGTGCTTTGCTCCAGCCAGCTGAAGGCGTCGGTGTTGAGCACCTTGACCTTGAGCGAACTCAAAGATGCGCCGTTGATTTGGGCCAGCACGGGTTGCTGCGCAAACAGCGTGGTCATGGCCGGGTCCAGCTCGACCAGCGTCACCTGCTCCACCCCGGGGTACTTGAGGATTTCGCGCACCGCCATGCCGTCGCCGCCACCCAGCACCGCCACGCGTTTGGGGGCAGCTCCGCTGGCGGAGAATGCGGCCATCACCGGGTGCACCAGGGCCTCGTGGTAACGGTATTCGTCGCGCTGGGCAAACTGCAAGTTGCCGTTCAGAAACAGCCGGTAGCCGACCCGTCCCTCGCCCGGCGCGTGGGTCACCACAATACGCTGGTAGGGCGAGGTGCTGGCAAACACCACGCGGTCTTGGTACATCTTGTCTTCGGCCCAGGTGGTGATGTAGTCGGCCGCCGCCATGCCTGCAGCCAGCGCACCCAAGGTGGCCACACAGGCCAGCGCATGGGCATGAAACAAGCGCAACTCATGGCGAAACAGCCACAGCGCCCACAGCGCCACCGCTGCATTCATCAGCCCGAACAGCAGGCCGGTGCGCACCAGCCCGAGTTGAGGCACCAGCACCAGCGGAAACGCCAGGGACACCGCCAACGCGCCCAAATAATCAAAAGTCAGCACCTGCGACACCAGATCTTTCAGTGCCACATTGCGTTTGAGAATGCGCATCACCAGCGGAATCTCCAGCCCCACCAGCGTGCCGACCAGCAGCACCAGCCCGTACAGCAAGCCCCTGAAAGCGCCCGGCATCCAGGCATTTGCTACAAATAGAATAGCTGGTAGCGCACCACCTATAAGGGCCACGAGCAGTTCTATACGTAGAAAATGGGCAGGCAACTGGCGCTCAAAAAAGCGCGACAGGTAGGATCCCACGCCCATGGCAAACAGGTAGGTGCCGATGATGGTGGAGAACTGCAGCACCGAGTCGCCCAGCAGGTAGGATGCCAGCGTGCCCGCCGCCAGCTCGTACACCAGCCCGCAGGCCGAGACGATGAATACCGAAGTCAGCAGGGCTACGTCCACCGGGCGCGCTGCCGGTGGGGAACTACGCACCGTCAATGGATGGCCGCCGCCACGATGATGCAAATGCCCCCAACGACATGGCGGCCACCACCAACGCCAGTGCCATGTTTTGCTTCTCGACGATTTCTTCCCACAGGTTGTAGGGCGTGAGCTTGTCGATGACGACAAAGCACAGCCAAAAAATCAGCACCCCCATCAGTGCAAACACGAGGGATCCCAGTAGGACGCCCGGTTTGATCCATTCCATACCCATGCTGTTCTCCTCAAATATTCAAAAAAGACGGGGCCAGCCGCGGGACGTTCATTTGTGCCCGCCCCCACCGGAATAGCCACCAAACGACCCGCCCGAGGTGCGCACCCCACTGCTGGAACAATTTTCCACCCGCGGGTCGCAACTGGAGCACTGACCGATCAGCAAAATGACGACCACAAACACCACAAATATAAGGAACCCTGGGCGCGCAAACGGATTTTTGGCGGCCGTGAACGGCCCGACGTCGTTGCGCTGCAGCAGGTCTTTTTTGTCCTCCAGTTTTAGGGAACGCCACTGTGCCTTTTTTGTCCGTTTGAGTACACAAAGATTCGCAAGTATTGTGTTTGTGTCAGAGGTAAGAATAGTCAGCAGGTCCTCAAAGGACCTCTATGCAGAAGGTGGACGGCGGGACGATGCGTGTGCGGCCAGAACTACCGCGTTGCAGTAGACCGGCGCGACGATCTCCGGTGACCAAGTAATCTGCCTCACTGGCCAATGCCATGGAAAGCAGAAAAACATCATTGGGATCGTTCAGGTCCATGCCATCCGAGGGAGGAGGCAAAGTGCCCAACACAATAGCCCGTTGCATGTTGTTGACCATTGTGCCGACGCGGTGGGCCGGCAATATAGTCTTAAGTTTGGGGTAGCGGCTCACACGCCGCAGTTCGTCTAACTGCGCTGTAGAGGTAACCAGTTCGAATTTGGCCGCGCGCCAAGCGCGATAAATGATGTCAGGCGGACCGTGCGGCGAGATCAACGCACCAAGCAGCACGTTGGTATCCAGAATGACCCGCATTAATGCTCACGTGCCCATTGAACCGCCTCGTCGATCAGGTCTGTCAACTCAGTCTCGCCCATTCCGGTTGCAGCAGCTTTGGCTTGTTCGACGGCCTTTTCCAGAAGGTAGGAGCGCACTGCCTCCTCTATGAAGCGAGACAAGTCGCCCTTGCGGCCACCGCCCTGCGCGGCGATGAACATTCGCACGGATTGATCTGTGTCCGGCGACACAGCGATGTTCCAGCGGACCGAATCCATGATTTCTCCAGTGTTTGGGTGTGCAGGTGTTTATACACCGAATAGCAAGGGTGATGTTCCTTGACCCTGTTTGCCGAAGGATGCAATCTGGCCCCAAGCCCTATGACTGCAATGGAGCGGCACCCATTCCCGGGTTGATTTTCCGAACGACTCCTAACAATCCAGCCGGCCAGCAGAACAGACGAATTCGTTAATCCTTACACACGCACCCACTCACCCACGGTCAATGAATCGCCGCCGCCACAATGATGCAAATGCCCAGCGACATCGCCGCCACCACCAGTGCCAGCGCCTGGTTCTGCTTCTCGACGATTTCTTCCCACAGGTTGTAGGGCGTGAGCTTGTCGATGACGACAAAGCACAGCCAAAAAATCAGCACCCCCATCAGTGCAAACACGAGGGATCCCAGTAGGACGCCCGGTTTGATCCATTCCATACCCATGCTGTTCTCCTTAAATATTCAAAAAAGACGGGGCCAGCCGCGGGACGTTCATTTGTGCCCGCCCCCACCGGAATAGCCACCAAACGATCCGCCCGAGGTGCGCGCCCCACTGCTGGAACAATTTTCCACCCGCGGGTCGCAACTGGAGCACTGACTGATCAACAAAATGACCACGACAAACACCACAAAAATAAGGAACCCTGGGCGCGCAAACGGATTTTTGGCGGCCGTGAACGGCCCCACGTCGCTGCGCTGCAGCAGGTCCTTTTTGTCCTCCAGTTTGAAGGCTTTGACCACCACGTCGCTGTCGATCTTGCCGCCCACCGACCAGGTGAGTTCTTGCGCGGATTGCTCCATGGACAGCAGGCTTTGGCCCGACCCGTAGTCGCGGTTGCTGGTCTTTTGCCCGCGACTCACCTGCCAGTAAAACTCACCCAGCACGTAGTTGGTCTCGGCGTTGTAACTTTCTTTCAGCTGGTAGGCCGTGCCCAGGTAGCTGGCGCTTTGGCCGTTGCTACTGACCACCGGCGCGCCGGTGGCTGGCTTGACAATGCTCCAGCCCTCGGTGGAGTCCACCAAAAACGTGAAGCCGCGCTTGGCGTTGTAGAGCAAATACTCTTCCCAGCCGAAGTGCTCATCCGGGTCGCTGGGCTCAAACCCCATGCGGTGCTGAAAGCCCACCACCTGCCACTGCACACCCTGCAACAACCCGGTGCTACCCAATGCAATCAGCGGCTGCACCGGCTCGTCCTGAGTGGCGTGTTTCAGCTCGCCACCAATGCCATGGCTCAGGTCAATGATGCTATTGCACGAGCCGCACGTCATGCTCTTGCTGCTGGCCAGCTGCACGCTGAGCGAAGCACCACAATTGGGGCACGCAAATTGGCGGCCCTTTTCGTCCTTGGCGGAGGCGTCGCGCAGCCCGGTGAGTTTGAGGTCTTCCAGCAGCACGGCCACCCCGCGGCTCACACCGGGCGGCTGCGTGCTGTAGTCAATCGACAGCACCTCTTCAGCCGCACGCCCCTGCGCGGTGGCTCCACTCAAAAGTGCAGCTCCATTTTGGCTGCGCAGCTCCACCATGGCGTGCGATGCACCCAACTCAGGTAAGCGCGGCAGCTCACCCTGCGCGGCAATCAACTGCACCGCTTGGTTGCTGGCAACCGTGTACGACTTTCCATTGATCGCGGTGGTGGCGCCCACCCGGAATCGCTCGGCCTCGGGCACCGCCTGCTGCACGGCCTGCGCCGTGGTGAACACGTAGGCGCCGTTGTCTTCACTCAAAAACGCACTGCTGCCATCCGCCAACACAGCGTGCCATTCGGTCCAAGTGCCCTCGCCGTACTTGTACTGCAGCCGCCCCACCAGCGTGAAGGCCTGGCCATTCCAGGTACCGGAGGTTTGTAACTGCAACGGGCTGTGGTCGTCAAACAGCTCGGCCATCTTTCCGATACGTTTCAGCGTCTCGCCATCCCGCACCACCGCGCTCTGACAGTAGCCACACACCGCATGCGTGCTCTGCGCGCTAACAAAATTAACAGGCGCCCCGCACCCCGGACAAGGTGCCGAGTAAGAGCGTTGAACAGCGGCGGTCGAGTTGGCCAAGAACGTGGAAACGATTGAGAAGGGCGGGGCGGTAAAGAGTTATACGTAGGTAAAGGAGGAGCCCAAAGGGCGGGGGACACGAAGCAGAACGCTTTACCGCCCCGCCCGACCCGCCCTTCTTGGCCCCCCGCTACACCAGCTTCTTCAAAAGTTCCGCCTTCTTGGCGTCAAACTCTTCCTGCGTAAGAATTCCCTTGGTCTTCAACTCACCGAGTTTTTCCAACGTAGCCATCACGTCCTCAGCCTTGACCCCGACGGTTTGCGCTGCGGCGGCTAAAGGCGCCACGCCACCCTGCAAACCAGCCGCCAGGTTTTGCGCCAGCACCTGGCCCAGCGCCACCCCCGCACCCAGCCCCATAGCGTCACCGGCAATGCCACCGCCCCCACCGCCGCCTTCGGCAAACTTGGGAATCGCCTGCGCAGTCTGGTACTGCATGAACTTGCCCATGTCGTTGCCCACCATGCCCATGCCGATTTTCTGGTCCAGCACCTTTTGCAGCTCTTCGGGCAGCGAGACGTTTTGCACCGTCATGCCTTCCAGCTTCAGCCCGATCTTTTCGAACTCGGGGGCCAACTGGCGGGTGAGGGCTTGGGCGAACGTCAACTGGTTGGCCGCCAAATCGAGAAAGGCGATGCCGCTGCTGGCAATCGCGTTGCTGATGTTTTGCAACACCAGCCCGCGCAGCTGGCCGTCAATATCAACCACGGTGTAGTTCTCCCGGGTGCCGGAGATCTCGGTGTGGAACAGCTTGGGGTCAGCCACGCGGAAGCTGTAGTTGCCAAAGGCGCGCAGGCGCACCGCGCCAAAGTCGGCATCGCGGATGGTGATGGGCTGGGGCGTGCCCCACTTCTGGTCCACCTGCTGGCGGGTGCTGAAGTAGTAGACATCGCTCTTGAACGGGGACTCGAACAGCTTGTCCCAGTTCTTCAAATAGGTCAGCACCGGAAGCGTCTGCGTGGTGAGCGTATGGGTGCCGGGGCCAAATACGTCGGCCAGCTTGCCTTCATTGACAAACACCGCCAGCTGCGATTCGCGCACCACCAGCTGGCCGCCGTTCTGGATTTCCATGCCCGCCATGGGGAAGCGCCAGGCCAAGGTGCCGTCCGCGTCTTCGGTCCATTGAATGATGTCAATAAACTGTTTCTTGACGAAGTCCATCAGTCCCATAGCGTGCTCCTGGAGGTGAGTGTGATAGGCAATGATACCCGCCGGATGTTGCGAATCAAGCGTTTGGGCTATGCTCCATGACTCACACTTTGGCGGTTTTTACTCACCTCCAAAGGGACAATTTGGCATGGCAGGCGCGTAGTCGCCAGGAGGTAAAAATGAAACAAGATGATGAACCCCCAGTGTGGATTACGGTCATCAAACTGCTGATTGGCGCGGCGGTGCTGATCGGCGGCGTCGGCTTGGTGTTGTGGTGGGCGGCGCAAGGGCCTGTGAATTCGCCCGCGTTGGAGCAAGCGAAGGAGGCGGCGCGCGCAACGTCGCCTAAATCTGGCTCCGACAAGTCATGGGGCATCGTCACCGACTCCCCGATACGAAGCAATCGCTAGATGCCCCCATCCATCGCCACCATGCTGCTGGCCGCCGGGCGCGGCGAGCGCATGCGCCCCCTGACGGACACCTGCCCCAAACCGCTGCTGCAGGTACAAGGCAAGCCGCTGATGCAGTGGCCGATGGAGGCTTTGTCGCGGGGCGGTTTTACGCAGGTCGCGGTCAATACGGCTTGGTTGGGTGACCAAATCGAACGTAATTTTAAGAGCGTTTTCGTGCCGCAGCCCCCGCAGGATATGCGTGAGCAGCTATCAAATCAGGAGCGTGCATCTTCGCCGGTACACATCCGCTATTCCCACGAAGGGCGTGATTTTGGCGCTGCGCTGGAGACTGCCGGTGGCATTGCGCGCGCGCTGCCCCTGCTGGGCGAGGTCTTCTGGGTGCTGGCGGGCGATGTGTTTGCGCCCGACTTTGCGTTCACCCAGGCCGCCGTGGAGCGTTTCATCGCCAGCAACATGCTGGCGCACCTGTGGCTGGTGCCCAACCCCGAGCACAATCCCAAGGGGGATTTCGGCCTGTCTGCGCCGAACTTGCAATGCGGTGGCGTGGGTTTGGCACTGAACCTGCCGCAAGACGACCCACAGCCCCGCTACACCTATTCCACCATCGGCCTGTACCGCAGGGCGCTGTTTGAAGCACCCTGGTGCGACATTGCACCGGGCAACCCACGAGGCACCAAAGCGGCGCTGGCACCGCTGTTGCGCTCGGCCATGAACCAAGCACGGGTAAGCGCCGAGCTCTACACTGGCCGTTGGACCGATGTCGGCACCCCGCAACGGCTGGCGCAACTCAACGACAAGCCCGCTACCGCAAGCTAAAACCGCCGCACATGGCGCAAGGTAACCCTGTATGAACCACACCACTCTCTACCAACAGCGGCGCGCCGCACTAGCGGCCCAGATGGGCCCAAACGGAGTTGCCATCGTGCCCACCGCACCGGAGCAACAACGCAACCGGGATGCGGATTTTTTATTTCGCGCAGACAGCTACTTTAATTATCTGAGCGGCTTCAACGAGCCGCAGGCCTGGCTGGTCATGACCGGCGACGGAAAAACCACCCTGTTTTGCCAACCCAAAGACCTGGAACGCGAGATTTGGGATGGCTTTCGGCTCGGGCCCGACGCCGCCCCCGACGCCCTGGGCGTTGATGCGGCGTTCTCGGTCGCCGAGCTGGATACACGCCTGCCCAAAATGCTGGAGAACCGCGACGTGGTGTGGTACCCCTTTGCCACCCACAAGGGCCTGGAGTCGCGGGTGGCGGCTTGGCTGGAGCCGGTGCGGGGACGCGTGCGATACGGCGCACTGTGCCCAGAGCAGCAACGCGACCTGTGCGGGCCGCTGGACGAGATGCGTCTGGTCAAAGACACCTTTGAGCAATCCACCATGCGCCGCGCCGCGCAGATCAGCGCAGGCGCCCACATCCGTGCCATGCAAAAGTGCGCGGACATGCTGCGCGCGGGCAAAGAGGTGCGCGAGTACCACCTGGATGCCGAGCTGCTGCACGAGTTTCGCCAGCATGGCTCGCAGTACCCGGCCTATGGCTCCATCGTGGCGGCGGGTTCCAACGCCTGCGTATTGCACTACCGCGCCGACGCAGGTTTGGTGCGAGACGGCGAACTGGTGCTGATTGACGCGGGCTGTGAGCTGGACGGCTACGCCAGCGACATCACTCGCACCTTCCCGGCCAACGGGAAATTTACCGGGCCGCAGCGCGTGCTGTACGACCTGGTGCTGGCCTCGCAGGAAGCCGCCATTGCCGCCACCCACGCCGGAGCGCGCTTCACCGACCCGCATGACGCCACCGTCCGGGTGCTGGCGCAAGGCATGCTGGATGTGGGTTTGCTGGACAAAAACAAGGTCGGCACCTTGGACGATGTGATCGAGCAACGCGCTTATTTTCAGTTCTACATGCACCGCACCGGCCACTGGCTGGGCATGGATGTGCACGACTGCGGCGGCTACCTGGAACCCTCCGAGTTGGGCCAGACCAGCGAGCGCAAGGACGCGCTCACCGGCGACACCATCGTCAACCGGCCCGCGCGTGTGCTGCGCCCCGGCATGGTGTTGACGATTGAGCCCGGCATTTACGTACGCCCAGGCCCTGGCGTGCCCGAGCAGTTCCATAACATCGGCATCCGCATCGAAGACGATGCCATCGTGACGGAGACCGGCTGCGAACTGATCAGCCGCGGCGTGCCAGTGAATGGCGACGAAATTGAAGCGCTTATGCGGGGATAGGCAAACACCCATGAATAAGGGCATGACTTATCCGCATTAAGTTCGCGGCATTTGGATAATGGGGCGGGCGGGGGCGAGGTCTACAATGCAAATCCTCAAACAAAGTGGGGCCCGGCACCTTCGCACAGGCCCTCCGCCAACGAGGACGCACGATGCCAGATCAGACTCCAAAATCCCCCACCACTTCCACACCCGTTGCTGTTGACAAGGCCGCAGTTCTGCGCCGTGCCGCACTGGAATACCATGAGTTCCCCACCCCCGGGAAAATCGCCATTGCCGCCACCAAGCAGTTGGTAAACCAGCACGATCTGGCCCTGGCTTATTCGCCCGGTGTGGCAGCTCCCTGCGAAGAGATCGTCAAAGATCCCAACAACGCGTTCAAGTACACCAGCCGGGGCAATTTGGTCGCGGTCATCACCAACGGCACAGCAGTGCTGGGCCTGGGCGACATCGGCCCCCTGGCCGCCAAGCCGGTGATGGAAGGCAAGGGCGTTCTCTTCAAGAAGTTCGCCGGCATTGACGTGTTTGACCTGGAGATCAACGAGAAGCACGACCTGGACAAATTGATCGACATCATCGCTTCGCTGGAGCCGACCTTTGGCGGCATCAACCTAGAAGACATCAAGGCACCCGACTGCTTTTATGTAGAACGCAAGCTGCGCGAGCGCATGAAGATTCCGGTGTTCCATGACGACCAGCACGGCACCGCCATTTGCGTGGGCGCGGCCATCATGAATGGCCTGAAAGTAGCGGGCAAAGACCCCACACAGATCAAACTAGTGACCTCCGGCGCCGGCGCTGCGGCCTTGGCGTGCCTGGGGCTGCTGGTCAAGCTGGGCATTCCACGGGAAAATATTTTTGTTACTGACCTAGCTGGTGTGGTGTACGAGGGTCGCACCGAGTTGATGGACGCGGACAAAGCATTTTTTGCCCAGATGACCGATGCACGCACCCTGCGCGAAATCATCAAGGGTGCGGACGTGTTCTTGGGGCTGTCGGCCGGCGGAGTGCTCAAGCCCGACATGGTCGCGTCGATGGCTGCCCGGCCTTTGGTGTTTGCACTGGCCAACCCCACGCCCGAAATCCTGCCGGAAGAAGTCAAGGCGGTGCGCGACGATGCCATCATCGCCACCGGCCGCTCGGACTACCCCAACCAGGTCAACAACGTCCTGTGCTTCCCCTACATCTTTCGGGGTGCGCTGGATGCGGGTGCCTCCACCATCACGCTGGACATGGAAATTGCGGCGGTGCACGCCATTGCCGAACTGGCGCAGGCCGAGCAAAGCGAAGTGGTGGCCGCAGCCTACGTGGGCGAGCAGCTGGCTTTTGGCCCCGAATACCTGATCCCTAAACCGTTCGATCCGCGGCTGATGATGAAGATTGCGCCCGCAGTCGCCCAAGCGGCCGCAGACAGTGGCGTAGCGCTGCGCCCCATCACCGACATGGACGCCTACCGGGAGCGGCTGCAAAGCTTCGTCTATGCCTCCGGCACCACCATGAAGCCAATCTTCACGGCGGCCAAAAAGGCGCTGAAAAAGCGCGTAGCCTACGCCGAAGGCGAAGACGAGCGCGTCCTGCGGGCCGCCCAGATCGTGGTCGACGAGCGCCTGGCTTTGCCCACCCTGATTGGGCGCCCACTGGTGATCGCCGAGCGCGTCGAGAAGTTTGGATTGCGCTTGAAAGAAGGGGTGGATTACAGCGTGGTCAATGTCGAGAATGACCACCGCTACCGCGACTTCTGGCAAACCTACCACCGGATGACCGAGCGCAAAGGGATCACGGTGCAGGTCGCCAAAATCGAGATGCGCCGGCGCCTAACACTCATTGGGTCCATGCTGCTGGAAAAGGGTGATGTGGACGGGCTCATCTGCGGCACCTGGGGCACCACTGCGCTGCATTTGCAGTACATCGACCAGGTCATCGGCAAGCGCACGGGTGATGGAGCTGGGACGCCCCAGCATGCTGGCATTTATGCCTGCATGAATGGGTTGATGTTGCCGGGACGCCAGGTGTTTTTGGTAGACACACATGTCAACTACGACCCGACCGCCCAGGAACTCGCCACCATTACCATCATGGCCGCGCAAGAAATGAAGCGCTTCGGCTTCAAGCCCAAGGCCGCCTTGCTGAGCCACTCCAGTTTTGGCAGCAGCAATGAGCCCAGCGCACTCAAGATGCGCCAGACCCTGGCACTGCTGCAACAGCAAGCCCCGTGGCTGGAAGTGGACGGCGAAATGCACGGAGACGTGGCACTGGATGGCGAGGCCCGACGCGCCCTGATGCCCAACAGCACCCTGCATGGAGATGCCAACTTGCTGGTCCTGCCCAACATCGACGCGGCCAATATTTCCTACAACCTGCTCAAAACCGCAGCAGGCGGCAACATTGCCATTGGCCCGGTGCTGCTGGGTGCGGCAAAACCTGTGCACATCTTGACGGCCAGCACCACTGTGCGCCGAATTGTAAATATGACAGCACTGACGGTGGCGGATGCAAATGCCAGCCGCTAACGCACCTTTCGGTAGTTAGTACACGCTCCAGTCATTAATAACCTTGCAGGCCCTGCCTAAATATTAGGCAGGGCCTTGCTTTTTATTGGCAAATACACGACACTACCCTCCTGATGTTTGTCGGGTTTACCCGGGTGATTTGAGAGGTTTCGTGGTGCGCAGAGGTGTTTTTAAGTTAGTGCTCACCTACTCATTGCTGTTCGCAGCGGTGGCGTGGAATGGGGTGCAAGCCCGAGAGCCTGCCGGGCCCGTTGGGGTCACATCGGTTGCTCTGCACGAGATACCTGCTCAGGCCCATGAGACCTACCAGTTGATACATCGCGGCGGTCCTTTTCCCTTTGAGAAGGACGGCGTGGTTTTTGGCAACCGTGAACGTCTGTTAGCCGGTCAAACGCGCGGCTATTACCGCGAATACACCGTAAAAACACCAGGCACGCGCAGTCGTGGTGCCCGACGTATTGTGTGCGGTGGCCCGGCCACCACGCCAGATGCCTGTTTTTACTCGGCCGATCACTATGCGAGTTTTCGCAAGATCGTGCCCTAACCGCAAGTTGGATTTTTGTTATTTTGGAAAGTGAAGGGGGAATGAATATGCCACTTCGTCAAGAAGCCGTGCCACAAGGCGCCACCGCGGAAGTACCTTTTAAAGGGATTCGCACCAACATCGTGCAGTCGATTCGTGCCTTTCGGGTTCAAGAATTGCAGGATGCTGCCCAGTCACTTGGACAGCATTTTCTGTATGCCAATCTGGCTACCGCCCAGACCAAGCAGGATGTACTCGATTTGATCAGCCAGCAATTTATGTTGGCGGTGCATGTGGGTAAGAACTTTGATGCGCTATATGACAGCATGACCGATCCAGTGCACAAATCTGGCCCACAGCCAGGCTTTGTTGTAGTCCTGGAACACATCCCGGCCAACGTAAAGTTCGACAAGGAGGCACGTGAGCAATTGCTGGATATCTTCCGCGATACCGCCGATTATTGGGGGGATCGAAAGATACCGTTCCGATGTTTCTATTCTTTTCTGTAGCCCGTTCTGCATCCACCAGCCAAGCAGAACGGGCGAAAGAGGCAAGCAGCGAAACCGTGGCCGCCGAATCGGCAGCCGGGGCAAGCATAACGACCGAGTCGGGCGAGAAGATGCCGACGGATAAGTTACTGGATGTGTCTCCTCTTGCTTTGCGCATGAGCAGTCCTTTCAATTCGGGGTATTGGCTGGCCGCAGCCTGATCAACCCCAAAGCGCCAAAAAGCCTGTCCATGTGACAGGCTTTTTTTTGCCCACCGCACTGCGCTTCACCAATTGCGACTGATATCGCCTGGCTAGGTAAAACGCTGTATCACCGCCTGAAATGCGATCGCACTGAACGGCTTGGCCAAATGCGCGTCCATACCGGCATCCATGCAGGCCTGCCGGTCAGACTCCATGGCATTTGCCGTCATTGCCACGATCGGGCAATGTTGCCCCTGCGCCTCCATGCCACGGATAAGACGCGTAGCATCCAAGCCGCCCATCACCGGCATTTGCATGTCCATCAATACGATGTCCCAGGCATCCGCAGGAAATAGATCCACCGCCTCCTGGCCGTTCTTGGCCAGAACGACTCTGTGGCCCCATTTTTTGAGCAGTGTGGTGGCCAACATTTGATTAATAGGGTGGTCCTCGACCAGTAAAACCAGCAGCGACCGCCCTTGCTGCTCCTGCACGCTTATCGCCGCAACGCCTGACGATGGGCCCGGTACAGTCGCCTGATCCAAGGCCAAACTTGGCAGCGCCTGTACTTTCACCGTAAAGTGGAAGGTGCTGCCGTGCCCGGGTTCGCTTTCGACCCAAATTCGGCCCCCCATCAGCTCGACCAGGCGCGCACATATCGTCAAACCCAGCCCCGTTCCACCAAACTTCCGGGTGGTGGAGGTATCCGCCTGGCTGAAAGCTTCAAACACGCCGTGCTGCTTGTCCACCGGGATACCAATGCCAGTGTCCTGAATGGAGAGATGGACCTCATATCCAGCACGTTGCAGCGGCGCGCATGTTACAACGACCGTCACGCTACCGGATGCCGTAAATTTGACGGCGTTGTCGCACAGGTTGGTCAATACCTGCCGAATACGCCCAGGGTCGCCGATAAGCTGCTGCGGCAAATCGGTGGGCAAGTGACGAACCAATGCAAGGCCCTTTTTCTCAGTCCGTGCGCTGATGCTTTTCAGGGTTTCTTCAATCGTACTGGCGAGCGAGAACTCCACCGCCTCGATATTGAGCTTGCCCGCCTCGATCTTGGAGAAATCGAGAATGTCATTCAGGATCACCATCAGCGATTGGGCCGAGCTCTTAACAGTGGACAGGTACTCGCGTTGGGTTGCGTTCAGCGCAGTGTCCAGCGCGAGGTCCGTCATGCCAATGACCCCGTTCATGGGGGTTCGGATTTCGTGGCTCATGTTGGCGAGGAAATCACTCTTGGCCTGGTTGGCGGCCTCTGCTACACGCTTGGCATCGCGCAGTGCGTTTTCAAGAAGGTTCTTCTCCGTCACGTCCAAAATCGTGCCAACCAAGCCTGTCACAAGGCCTTCGGCATTGGTCAACGGCGCCTTCCGATACAGTCCATCGCGCACCGTACCCGTTTGCCGGTTGGTGAAGTTGGCCTCATAGGTTTGTGCAGTGCGCAATTCAAACAACTCCAGATCCTTCGCATGCATCATGGCCGCCGGCGCGCCGGGTACCAGATCGAACACCGTCTTGCCGATCCATTCGGCGCGGTCAACGCCAAACAAGGATTCAAAGGCTTTGTTGAATCGGAGGTAGCGTCCGTCCGTATCTTTGAGATAAATGGCCGTCGGCGTGGCCTCCAGCAGCACCTCTACAAACCCTAGTTGCTCTGCCAGTTGGGCTTCAAAATTCTTGCGCGCCGTGATGTCAGTGCGAATGGCAATGTACTGTTCGGGCAAACCATCTGCACCCATCAAGGGCACGATGGTGGCAGCCACCCAGTAGTGCCCTCCTTGTTTGTTGCGGTTGCATATCTCGCCATTCCAGACTTCGCCCTGTGAGATGGTCTGCCACATCTGGGTGTACACCTGCGCACCGTGGTAGCCAGAGTTGACAACCCGGTGGTTAATACCAATCAGCTCAGCACGGGTGTAGCCACTGATTTGGCAAAACCGGTCATTGGCGTAGGTGATGGTTCCCTGCAAATCGGTGATGCTAACAATGGCATGCTGGTCCAAGGCAAATTTTTGGTTGTCCAGTGCACGCCGCCCCAGTTCGCGCTCGTTCATGAGCGCCACCACGCGGTCCGTCAGGGCATCCAAATCATCCACCGCCAATGGCGCTGCATTGCCAGGAATCTGATAGGCATCCAAGACTCGGCTGAGCGATTCCAGTGCACGTTGGCGCATCTGCAACTCACTGCGCAGCTGCAAATCCAGCGCGTGCTGTTGGGTCACGTCCCGCAACGCCATGACCTGCCCCACCACGGCACCCCCAGCCGACCGAATTGTGGACATGGTGGCGTCCAAAATCGTTTTGTTGCCCCCCGCGCCGACAAGCTCCAAACGTCGGACCCGCCAGTCCTCCGGCCCCTGATCAATACCAAACGTGGCAGGAAAAATGGTAGCAACATCCTGGCCGATCATGTCCTGGCTGCTGATTCCAAAAATGTGCTCCGTCGCGGGGTTGACGTAGATCACACGGTTGCTGGCGTCCGTTGTCATCACGCCATCGGTGATGGCATTGAGGGTGACGGCAGCCTCCGCCCTTTGCGCCGACAATCTGCTGGCGGCATGACTCAGAATTTCGAAGGTGTGGCGAATTTCTTCCGGCGCATCGCTGTCGAGCATCTCGTTGACATCAATCGCACCTGACAGGATGTCCGCCTCCCGCGCACGCACCCGGTCAAAATTGCCCAGCCAGCGTTTTAACGGAATCCGGATCAAGACCACACCACCGGCTACCGCGCTTACTGCAAGCGCCAATGCATACAAGGCAAGCTCCCACAGCTCGCTGGCAACTCGATCGTCGGCAAAGGTAAGTCGCATCACGCCATAGTCTTTGCCGCCCACCACAATGTTGTGGTTCACATCGTACAAACGGTGCTGCACCATTGCACGCAGCCACTGCGGGGCTGTGAGCGTCTTTTGGTACTCGTTTTCAGACCTGATGATGCCGCCATTGGCATCGATGTATTGGGCTGCGGCGAAGTGCGATCGGGCAATGGCGCGCTCCAGTGTTTTGCCGATCGTGTCGTAGTCGCCAATGATGGCGCTGTCGGCCACACTTTGCGCCGCGACATTCATCATCATCTCGCCCGCCAACACCTCGTCATCGATGTATTGGGTGAACTGGTACCGGTAGAACAAGCCTAAGCCAGCACCAACAAATACCAGCAAGGTCACGAAGTACAGCGAGAAAACCCGGCCCACCAAGGTGCTGGGCAGAAGGCGCTGCAGCAAGCTCATCCGCACGCGCTCTTAATGCAGTGCAACGGGAGCTGTCTGATAAAAGCGCCGATAAGCAGCGTAGTCGGCCCCTGTGGCCGGGATGAAATAGGCATCCGCCGGCAGTCCGATTTCCTTGGATGCCTGGTGCAGTATTTCACGGCCTTTGGGGTCTTTCGACATTTCGGTGAACGCGGCCGCCACCGCCTTGACGTCTTTTCCCGGCACTTTGCTGGAAGCCATCAAGGCCAGATCCAAGAAGGAATCGGAGCGCCACAGCACACGCACTTTTCGGTTTTCCCGTCGCTCATAGCTCTCTACCAGCTGCGAATTGCCACCCGCGGCGGGGACCTTGCCACTGAACAACTGCACCAACGCGGCCGTTTGATTTCCCGCAAATACCGGCTTGATGTCAATGTCTTTTGACAACAGGTACGCATACGGCACCTTGTACACAATAAACGCTTCGGGCCCGGCGAAGGCAACTTCCCGCCCTTTGAGCTGGGACACGTCGGTGATGGGAGAGTCCACCGGCACCACAATTTCACCCTGTACTGCAGGGGTCTGGCGACGCGCAAAAACCTTCCAACCCAGTTTTTCGCGCTCCGGGCTGAACAAGTGGTTGCTAAATACAAACTCCACCTCTTTGGCCAACACATAGCTGGTGGTGTCGGCAGAGGTTCTTCCAATCCTCAAGTTGAGTTTGACGCCACTCTTCTCGTACACATAGGCAATGATCGGATTCCAGTAGGCGGCCGTCAAATTAATGTCGTGCTGGTTGACCGGGGAAAAGTTGTAGTTGGGCGCCTGCGCCTGCCCAAAGGTCGGGAGCATACCCAATGACAGCGCAGCGCCAAGGGACAACAAAATACGGAAGATCGGGCTTTTCATGGTCTCTATTCCTCAAGAATTCGCCATCATAATGCAGCGCATTTACCCCGCAGGTTTGAGCTGCTGCACGAGCGCGACATACTGGGCGACTGGCACTTCTTCGGCACGCCTTTGCACATCAAAAATGCCACCAAATGCTTTCTCTTCCAGCCAGCGCCCCAAGGTATGGCGCAGCAATTTGCGCCTTTGGCTGAAAGCCACTTGGACCAATTCACTCAGAAGCTTCACATCCAGCAACGGGGGCGTGGCCAGCGGCAGAATGCGCACCACCGCACTATTCACCCGGGGCGGTGGATCAAAGCTCTCGGGCGGCACCAACAGCACGTTTTCCATGGCGTAGCGCCACTGCAGCATCACGCTCAGGCGGCTGTAGTCCGAGGTGGCCGGTTTGGCGACCATGCGGTCAATCACCTCTTTTTGCAGCATGAAATGCTGGTCTTCAATCAGATCCACAAAGTTCAGCAAATGGAACAAAATGGGCGTTGATATGTTGTATGGCAGATTTCCCACTACCCTGATTTTTTGATTCGGTGCTGTGAAAGCGCATTCAGTTGCTATTGTTTTAATAGCTGCTTGCGCACTGTGGACAAGGGCAAAATCCACTTTTAGCACATCAGATTCAATCACCGTGAGTTGCGCATGGGAACGCAAGCGTTGTGCCAAATCACGATCCAACTCAATCACGGTGAGGTGACCCAGACGCTCTACCAGCGGCTGGGTCATGGCGGCCAGCCCGGGGCCAATTTCCACCATGCACTGGCCCGGGCGCGGGTCGATCGCATCGACGATGGCATCAATAATGCCGCGGTCTGTCAAGAAATGCTGGCCAAACCGTTTGCGTGCGATATGTTTCATGGAGAGGACTTGAACAAACGCTATTGGGGTGGCTCACGCATTTCCACGAACGCCCGGCTGCGCACATCACGCGCCCACGTCGCAAAGGCCTCTTCAACACGCATGTCCTTGAGCTGCGCGCGCACGGAATCGCGTAACTCGCGGGGCGACAAGTCGACCCTGCGACGTTCGACCAGCTGAATCAAATGCACACCAAAGCGCGACACCACCGGGTTGCTGATTTCGCCTTCCGCCAGCCGGTTCATCACCTGTTCAAATTCTGGCACAAACATCCCTGGCATGACCCAACCCAAGTCACCGCCTTGGGATGCACTGCCGTCTTGCGAATGCTCCCGCGCCAAACTTGCGAAACTGGCAGTGCCCGCCAGTATTTTTTTCTTGAACCCCGCCAGTTGGGCCAGGGCCGCATCCTGCGTCAGATTGGCGGAGGGTCGCAGTAAAATGTGCTGAGCCCGTGATTGCTCAATCGTCTTGACCAGCACCGCTGGCGCGCGTTTCTCCATCACCTTGAGGATGTGAAAGCCAGCCCCAGAGCGGACGATCTCTGACACGCCACCGACTTCGGTGTTTTGTGTGGCCAACACGAAGGATGCGGGGTAGCGGTCAGCCCGGCGCAGGCCCAGTTGGCCGCCGTTTGACCGGTCTGCCGCAGAGATCGACTGCATCACCCGGACAAAATCCTCCCCACCTCGAATGCGCTCCAGCACTTTCTGGGCCTGTGTAAACAAAGCGGCCGCTTGTGCAGAGGTGGCCTTTTCCGGCACCGCGATCAGGATCTGCGCCAAATTGATTTCTTGTGCAAACGGGTCGGTGTTGTTGGCTTGCTGGTCTTGCAAATAGCGGTCAATGTCCTGCTCCGTGATGCGAATGCGGGCCTCGACCTCGCGCTCATGTAGGCGCGTGAGCATTTGCTGGTCCCGCAATTGGGCCCGAAATAACGCCACCGGAACACCATCCAGGGCCAAACGCCGGTGCAATTCGGTTAAATCGACCTGGTTTTGCCGTGCCACCGACTGCTCGGCTTGGTCAACCAGCGCATCGTCCACCCGAATGCCGGTCTCGCGCGCCAGCTGGAGTTGCGCCCGGTCGTTGATGAGCCGCTCCAGCACTTCGCGCCGCAAGGCGTCTGCAGACGGGGGCGTTTGGCGCTGCTGCGCCAGTTTGACCGAAATACGCTGCACTTCGGCCCGAACCTCGCTGTTGGTGATGGGTTCGGAATTCACCACCGCCACAATAAAGTCGGCCTGTTGCGAGGACTGCGCATGCGCCAGCGGCAGCAAAAAATTAAAAAGACAAGCAAGGGCAAGGGCCCGATTCAAAAAGTTCATGGTTTTCAATCGTAGTTGCTGAAACGGCTGTTTGCTGTGCCCGATTCACGCAAATTTTGGTAGCGCGAGATGTTGGACGTCAAGGTTCGTTGGGGACTGATACCCAGCTTGGTAAACCCGACAAATTCCAGCTGAAACATCACGCTCTGTGTTGCGGTGGAGATGCTGGTCTGGATCCGCTGCACTACTACGCGCCCCAGCCAGCAGCCCGCATCGTACTCGACCCCCAAGATGGTGTCGACCAGCCGCCGCTCATTCACGCTGTAGTTCATGCGCCCCACGGCGAAGTAGCGCCCCTCACCCTGGCCGCGACCTGCGCCCAGGTCACGACCTCGGTCGCCCCACAGATCATTCAAGGGCCATTGCCAACTCACCTCAACCTGCTCACTCAAATTGCGCTGAAACCGATAGGCGGCGTTGACCACGCGGTAGCTGCCTGGGTTATAGCGCGCCCCAGCGGTAGCGCGCTCTGACTGGTCTGTCTTGGCGTTGTACTGTACGGTGCTGTCCAACGCCCAATGGTCATTGACGTTGACCGATACGCCCATTAGCACGTCGCTGACACCGGCGGCTTGCGGTGCGGCCGCGGACGTCAGTGTTACTTGTTGGGCTTCAAACCGCAAGCGCTGGGCCACACCAAACCTGGCAATTTGCGCGCCCGATTCGGGATCCAGCAAACGGGAGGTCAAGCCGACTGTCAGCAGGTTGTTGTCCGATATCTTGTCATGCCCCACAAAGGCGTTTTCGGTGTAGATACTGGCAAAGTTGAAGTCATTGGCCGCAGTGTCGTAGTTGGGCAGCGCACTTTGGTTTCGGTAGGGCGTGTAGACGTAAAAGGCGCGGGGCTCCAGGGTTTGCACAAAGTCGCGTCCCAACAGGGCCGTGTCACGCTCAAACACCAAACCGCTGTCCAGGCTGAACGTGGGAACGGTGCTACTCGCCGACCGGTCCGAGTTGACCAAGGGGGCGTCAAACTGGTAGGTCGCCGCGTGCAGTTGCAGCTTGGGGGTGAAGAAGCCCGCGGGCGCATTCCAAGGCCGGCTGAGCTGCAAAAGGGTAAAGCCCCGCTGGCTATTGGGCTGCAATGTTTTGGTGCGGTCCGCTTCAAATTGGGTGAAATCCCCGTCCACCGACCAATCGAAACCTTGCACATATGTCTGCGCATAGCGCAGCGCAAGCTGGGGCACCCGGTCATACGGTGGCACGATGGGGGCTGTCACATCCTGCAGGGTTTGCCACTTCAGCACCTGCATGCTGCTGGAAAACCCGCCTTGGCCCCACGAAGCAACCACGCTACTGGGCAAAATCCGCTGGGTCAGAGTGGCGCTGGCGCTGGTGAAGTCACGCCAATAGTTGTCGTCGCTCACCCGATTGAGGTTGACACCAACGCCCACATTGCCAACACTGCTCAGCCCCGTTGCCACACTGCCATTGTGCAGGTAGGCCAACCCCCAACGGTCGGTCTCGCGTAGTTTGTCGGCAGCCATATAGCTGGCCCGCACCGCTCCGGAATAGGTCGGCTCCAGGTAGCGAAACTCGCCACCTAGGTCCACGCCGCGCAATGTCATCAGGGTCGGCGTGATGGTGGCATCCCGGTTCGGGGCAATATTCCAATAGTAGGGAACCACGACCTCCGATCCATTGACGCTGTTTGACGCAATGGTGGGCGGCAACACGCCAGACCGGCGTTTGTCGCTGAGTGGGAAGCTGATGGCGGGCACCGGCAGGATGGGCACCCCCTTGAAACTCAGCACCGCCCCTTGCGCCAGGCCAATATCCTCGTCGTTGTCCAGCGTGATGGTGGTGGCCCGCAAAATCCAGTCCGGCATCCAGTCCGGCCCTGGTTGGCGGCGGCAGGTGGTGTAGGTTGCATTGCGCACCACGGTGTGGGTCTCGTCCAGAAAGTCGGCACGGTCAGCCTGCCCATGGGCATCGTTTTGTAAAAACTGGTAGCGGGGCTCTTGGAAGTAGCCTTCAAAAAGCTCCACTTTGAGGTCCAGCAGGGGGCCTTCATAAACATTGCCGCCCCGGTTGAGCCGGACGTTGCCGGTGGCGCGGGCCCGGTCGGTCGGCTGGTCGTACTCCAGACGATCGGCTGAAATCGTGGTGCCTGCCTTGCGAAACACGGCGTCGCCCTCGATCACGGTCTCCAAATCGGGGCGGCCGTAAATCCGGTCACCCAGCAAAAAAACGGGGGCCTCGTCACGCTGGGCAGGAGAAAGTCTCTCCTCCAGCAAGCCACTGGCTCGCAAGGACAAGGCCTGGGGCACCGGCTCGGATGCAGCCACTTCGCCTTGCGCCCGCACCCCGAAGCTGGCGCAGGCCAGGCAAGCGAGCACCGCGAGCGCGCTCAGGGTTTGCGGGGGGCGGGGCGAGCTGAGAGTCAGGTCGCGCATCAAAAAACGCATGGATTCAGGGCGGGACAAGGACTGGGGCGAATGGGGCTTTGTAGAATGGATTATCCATGAGCCCAACGTCGTCCCGCCCCAATACTGCCCATTCATCCCCCGCATGGGTCGATCCGCACCGCGAATCCCTCTTTGAGAGCTGGTTTGCCCAGGTGCAAACGGCCCACGGGCTGGACCGTGCCTCTGTGCGCGTAGCCTCGGCCGATGCCAGCTTTCGACGCTATTTGCGGGTGGACAGCCCGACAGGCAGCCGCATCATCATGGACGCGCCGCCCGCCAAGGAGGACTGCAAACCCTTTGCCCATGTTGCGCAGCTGATGGAACACGCCAGACTCAAGGCGCCCAAGGTACTGGCCTGGGATGAAGGCAATGGCTTCATGCTGCTGACGGATTTGGGGGCACAAACCATGATGCAGGTGATTGACCCCCAAGCGCCCCCCCCGCTGAACCTGTATCTGGAGGCCGTGGACACTTTGGTGCGGTGGCAGCTGAGCTCCGCCCCCGGCACCCTTCCCCCCTACGACCACGCGCTGCTCAAGCGCGAGCTGGAGCTTTTTCCACAGTGGTATATCGGCGAGCACCGCCAAGTCACTTTGGACGCGGCACAACGCAAAACGCTGGACGACGCCTTTGCCTGCATCATGGAACACAACCTGGCATCGCCCAGTGTCTATGTGCACCGCGACTTCATGCCCCGTAATCTGATGGTGGGAGCCGGCGGAGTGGCGAAGGTCCATGACGAGAAACTCGGCGTGCTGGACTTTCAGGACGCCGTGTACGGCCCCATTACCTACGACATTGCCAGCCTGATGCGCGACGCGTTTCTCAGCTGGGATGAAGACTTTTGCCTGGATGTGACCATCCGCTACTGGGACAAAGCCCGCAAAGCCGGCCTGCCCGTGGGCGACGATTTTGGTGAGTTTTACCGTGGCGTGGAGTGGATGGGCCTGCAGCGCCACCTGAAAGTGGCCGGTATTTTTGCCCGCCTGACCCTGCGCGATGGCAAACCACAGTACCTGGCAGACACCCCGCGCTTCATTGGCTACATGCTCGCCACCTGCGCGCGTTACCGCGAGCTCAAGCCCCTGTTGCGCCTGATTGAAACGGTGGAAGGCCTGCAAGTCCCCAGTGGCTTCTCTTTTGGCAGAATTTAAGAGAATAATAGCCACAACCCTCATGGAGTGTGCGCAAGCAGCTCCTAATTTAATAGCGTAATTTCCTTGGCGCCAACGTGCCGGATGCCCCCCATGCCCCGCTTTTACTGCCCAGCCCCCCTCACGACCGATTCCATCCTGGAGTTGCCTGCGGGTGCCGCACGCCATGTGCAGGTGCTGCGCCTGCAGCCGGGCGACAGCATCACCCTGTTCAATGGCGGGCCGGGGTGGGCGGGGGATGCCAGCCACGGTGGCGAGTTTGATGCCACCATCACCCACATGGGTCGCAGCGATGTGCAGGTGAAAGTGGGCGCGCACCACCCGGTCGAGCGGGAAGGCGCGCGCGCCGTGCATTTGCTGGTGGGCATGCCCGCCAACGACCGCATGGACTGGTTGGTGGAAAAAGCCACCGAACTGGGCGTGGCCAGCATCCAACCCCTGATGACCGAGCGCAGCGTGCTGCGCCTCAGCGGTGAGCGGGCCGAGAAAAAAGTGGCGCACTGGCAGAGCGTGGCGGTATCGGCATGCGAGCAGTGCGGCGGAAACCGCGTCCCGGTGATCCATGCGGTGATGGGCTTGCCAGCGTGGCTCAAAACGCAAACCAGGCAGAGAACCGATTTGGCATTCCTGCTGTCACTGCGTACGGGTGCCCGGGGTTTGCGTGACGCCGTCACCGCACCCGGCCTGAAGCCAGACGATCGGATGCAAGGCATCAGCTTTTTGTCGGGCCCTGAGGGCGGCCTGAGCACCGCAGAAGAAGACGCCGCCATGGGCCTTGGCTTTGCGCCCGTCACGCTCGGTGCGCGGGTATTGCGCGCGGAGACGGCCGCGCTGGCGGCATTGGCCGCATTGCTGGTTTAAGCAGCTCAGGGCATGGACGACACGTACGCCACCACCGCGTCAATGTCGGCATCGGACATCAACTTGGTACTGGCGGCCATGAGCGGGTCGGTGCGGGCACCCACGCCGGTGCGGTAGCGCTTCAGCGTCGCCTCCAGATACACCGGTTGCTGCCCGGCGATGCGGGCAAATTTATCGCTCCCATGTCCGTCTTCGGCATGGCAGCGCCAACAAATCTTGTTGAAATAGTCTTTGCCCCGGGCCTGCCACGCCGCGCTGGCGCTGGACTTATGGCCCGTCACGGTCTGGCGGGTATAAAACAGCACTACCCCAATTTTTTCGTCGCTTTTGAGCGCTTTGATCATGCCCTCCATAAAGGCATTGCGGCGCTGGCCCTCTGCAAACTGGCGCAACTGCTCCAATAGGTAGGCCGGGTTTTGGCCCGACAGGTTGGGAACATCGGGCTTGCTGCTGTTGCCACCCTCACCATGGCAGTTGGCGCAGACCGCAGCGACTTTTTCTCCGGTTTTTAACAGCTCCTCCAGCAACTTGGGGTTGCCCTCGACCTCTTTGAGACGGGCGGGCAGATCGACATCCGCCGTGGCCCGGGCACGTACCGATTGCGCAGCGGCGGGCACCATCAGGGTGGCAAAAAATACTCCGGCGGCCAACACCGCCCACATCCGATTTGAAATCACATAAAACCTTATTATTTGAATGGATATTTTAAACATCATGTGGCTACCCATTCAGGCCGGACCACAACTCATTGATGTCAGGAAATCGCCACTTGTCAGGGTCTTCGCGGCCCGCTATTTTTTCCAAACACCCTGGCACGGAAAGGTCCACCACTTCAGGAATGATGCGCATATTCGACTTGGTCGAATAAAACACTTTGACCCGCGGCATCAACAAAGACCTCTCGGATTGCTCAACCACCACGCCAAGGCGGCCGGAGCTGAGCCGCAACAGCGAGCCAACCGGGTAAATACCCAGGCTCTTCACAAACGCCTGAAAAATCATCGGGTCAAAGTGGCCCTTGGTCCACTCTGCCATCTTGCGCAAGGACTCGGCCGGGTCCCAACCGTCCTTGTAGGGTCGGTTGGAGGTGATCGCGTCATACACGTCACACACCGCACCCATGCGGGCGAACAGGCTGATCTCGTCGCCCTTCAAGTGGTCCGGGTAGCCCGACCCATCCATCTTTTCGTGGTGGTGCAGGCACACATCCAAGGCAATCGGGTTCACGTTGCTGCCGCCTTGCAGCAGACGATGGCCTTCGACCGGGTGGGATCTGATGGTTTCAAACTCCGCATCGGTCAACTTCCCTGGCTTGTTCAAAACAGCCATGGGCATCAAGGCCTTGCCTAGGTCGTGCAACAGCCCGGCGATGCCGGCGGCACGGGTCTGGGCGTCGTCCAAACTTAGCTGCTTGGCCAATGAAATCATCAAGGCACACACCGCCACCGAGTGCATGTAGGTGTAGTCGTCCGCAGTTTTCAGGCGCGCCAGGCTGATTAAGGCACCGGGGTTGCGGCTGACCGAATCGGATATTTCCTCCACCAAATGCTGTGCTGCTTCGGTATCCACCGACTTGCCCATGCGCGCCTCATGAAACATGGAGGTCACTGCCTGCTTGGACTTGGCACATATTTTTACCGCCTGGGCGAGCTCTGCGTCCATCGGAATCCGGTCAAGGTGTCGATGCGCTTCGGCGGCCCGATGGAGTTCCGCTTCGACCTGCGCTTCCGATTCACTTTGCGACACCACTTGCACGCCCGGTGCGACATCCAGGCCCTTGGCGCAGTCGATCCACACCTCCTTGATGCTGCTTGCCAAAATGCTTGCAATGTCCTTCGGGTCCGTTATGACAAAGCTCGTGCGCCAAAACGGATGCTCCATCCAAGAGCCGCAGAACTCCTTGAGGTGCATTCCGACCGTGAGTTGTTGGACGCTGATGCGTTTGAGCATGTCAAGGCACCAGGATAAGCGGTGCACCGGAGTATGAAAGTCCAAAGTTTACTCTTCCAGGTCCAACCCACCAAGCGCAGCGACTACCTGATTACAGGTACGCAAATTCAGTGGATCACTGTATTTCCCAGGCTTGCGCCACTCTCTATCCTGATGGTTTGGGTTGCGAGTCGCATGTGTCACCCCACCCAAATATTGACCGCAATAAGAACAACTGGAGAACGTAATGAATGAAATTGGGCTATTGGCAGCGCCCCGTGCCGCGGAGCCACGCCGATGCAACGCGGTTTTGACCATCAACGCACAGGGACGCATCACCGCCTGCAACGCGGAGGCGCGGGAACTGCTGGGGTGGTCAGACGGCTACCCAGACGGAACCGCCGCAACCAGCGTGATGCCCGAGTTGCCGTTCTCCCCGAACACCCCGGGATACAACTTGGCCTTTGCAGTGTTCAACGCCGCCAATGGCCTATGGATGCGGCGGGTTGCCCTGCTGCAAGATGGTCAGAAGGTGTTGGTGGATGCGGCTTTGTCCAGCGTGGTGGTGAAGTTTCGGCGTTACATCACGCTCAGCATGCGCATGCCAAGTCCCGCACTTTGAGGCAAAGTGAACTCGGTAGCTGGCACTTTCTATCCTGGGCAGGCGCAGGTTCTGTCCAAGGAGGTTGCGCGTTTTCTGGCCGATGCAGCTGCTCAGGTTCACACCGCAGCACAGCCGCCGAAGGCGCTGATCGTGCCGCACGCGGGTTATGTTTATTCGGGGAAGACCGCCGCATTGGCCTATGCACAGTTGCTGCCGTGGCGGGACACCATCCGGCGCGTGGTGTTGCTGGGGCCGGTGCACCGGGTGGCCGTGCGCGGCTTGGTGCTTCCGGGCGTAAATCACCTGTCGACGCCGCTGGGCGCGGTTGCGGTGGATAAGAATGCCATTGCGTTGCTAGCCCATTTAAGCCAAGTCACGGTCAACCCGGCGGCCCATGCGCTGGAGCACTCGCTGGAGGTCCAGCTGCCGTTTCTTCAAACCGTGCTGGATGATTTCCAAGTGGTCCCCTTGGCGGTGGGCGATGCCACGCCGGCAGAAGTTGGCGAAGTGCTTGAGGCTCTGTGGGGTGACCGGGAGACCCTGATCGTGATCAGTTCGGATCTCTCGCATTTCTTGCCTTACCGCACGGCGCAGGCCGTGGATTTTGAGACAGTACACGCCATCCTCCGTTTGCGGGGGGCGCTTACCCACCAGCAGGCCTGTGGTGGCACGCCTATCAACGGGCTGCTGCTCGCGGCCAAACACCACCAATTGACACCCACTCTGCTTGGCCTGTGCAACTCCGGTGATAGCACGGGTGAGCGGCAGCGCGTGGTGGGCTACGCCTCGTTTGTTTTTTCCGGGGCAGACCATGGCCGCCCGTGAGGACGGTGGGATTCTGTTACCCATTGCGCGGGCCGCCATTGTGCGGGCATTGGGCTGCAAAGTGAGCGCCGCCGAAGAGGCCCCGTGGTTGCAGGACGTGGGTGCCTGCTTCGTGACGCTCACCCAGGAGGGCCACTTGCGTGGTTGCATTGGAACGATTCAGGCACGTAGACCGCTCCTGCAAGACCTGAAAGAAAATGCAGTCGCTGCGGCTTTGCACGACCCGCGCTTTCGCCCGCTGGTCGCACAGGAGTTGGAGTACACGCGGATTGAGGTGTCACTGTTGTCGCCGATGCAGGCATTGACGTTCAACAGCGAGGGCGACGCGTTGGCACAGCTGCGCCCCGGCGTGGACGGCTTGGTGTTTGAATTTGAGCACTACCGCAGTACCTTTTTGCCACAAGTTTGGGAGCAATTGCCAGACCCGCGGGAGTTCATGGCCCAACTCAAGAACAAGGCTGGACTACCGCACCGATTTTGGGCTGAAGGCGTGCGCTTGCACCGGTATTCCGTGCGCCAGTGGACTGAGTCTGAACTGGCGGAGCCCAATGCAGACAACGGGCCCCGGCATCATGGACATTGATGCCTATCCGGCCCGCTATTGGCACCCGATTGCGGATGGCCGCATCCAATGTGACCTGTGCCCACGCGACTGCAAACTGCATGAAGGTCAGCGCGGTGCCTGCTTTGTACGCATGCGCAGCCAAGACCAAATGATATTGACCACCTACGGGCGTTCATCGGGGTTTTGCATCGACCCGATCGAAAAGAAACCGCTGAATCACTTCTACCCCGGCAGCAGCGTGCTGTCCTTTGGTACTGCGGGTTGCAACCTTGCATGCAAGTTCTGTCAAAACTGGGATATCAGCAAATCCAAAGACATGGACCGACTGATGGACGCCGCATCACCCGAAGCCATTGCAATTGCGGCTGCCAAATATGACTGCAAAAGCGTCGCCTTCACTTACAACGATCCGGTGATATTTGCGGAGTACGCCATGGATGTGGCCGACGCCTGCCATGCCCGTGGCATTCAGACGGTGGCCGTGACTGCAGGCTATGTTCACGATCAGGCCAGGCGCGACTTTTTCGCCAAAATGGATGCCGCCAATGTCGACCTGAAGGCCTTCACCGACGACTTCTACTTCAAGCTCACCGGTTCACGCCTGCAGCCGGTGCTCGACACCTTGGTCTACCTGAAACGGGAGACCTCCGTTTGGCTGGAGATCACGACCTTGCTCATCCCCGGTCACAACGACTCGGATGAAGAGATCAGCGCTATGTGCGAGTGGATGCGTGACGCGCTGGGATTGGATGTACCACTGCACTTCTCCGCCTTTCACCCCGACCACAAGATGCCCGACGTACCGTCCACACCCCCAGCCACACTGGTGCGGGCGCGCAATATCGCCATCCAAAAGGGCCTGCGCTACGTTTACACCGGCAATGTTCGGCATCGGGAAGGGGACACCACCTATTGCCCCAACTGTCACACCGCGCTGATCGAGCGCGACTGGTACCAGATCCTGCACTACCGCTTGACCAAGGAAGGTCATTGCTCCAGCTGTGGGGTGGCCGTGGCGGGTTGCTTCGCTGCACAGGCCGGCAACTTCGGGCCCAAGCGGATCCCCATCACACTCGGAACTTGAGCGTGCAATGGCATACTTGGTCATGAAGACCTCGATGCCCCAAGACGCCTATATCGTCCAACAACCGGCACTGCCAGCCGCGCAACTTGTTTTGCTGTTTGCTGATGCGGGCGCAGACCCGCAGACCATGCGAGCGGCTGGCGAACAACTGGCAGACGTGTTTCCCCTGGCCATGGTGGTATCAGTCGCCGCGCCTTTGTGCGCCGACGAAGGCCCCGGCTTTCAGTGGTACTCCGAGCAGGGCATCACGGACGAAATCCGCGTGGAACGCGTGACCGCCGCACTTCCTGCCTTTGCGGCGTGTGTGACGCACTGGCAGCAAGCAGCAGGTGTGCAAGCGACCGCCACTGCACTGATCGGGTTTGCCCAAGGTGCAGTCATGGCACTTGAGGCCACCCACCAGGGCACACCCATTGCCTCCCGCGTGTTTGCAATCGGCGGGCGCTTTGCAAGCCTGCCAGCCAGCGCGGCCCACGACACTATGGTTCACTTTCTTCATGGCAAGGCCGATTCCGTAACACCCTATGGCCATGCGGTGACGGCGGCCCACCATTTACGTGATTTAGGCGGTGATATCACCGCTGAAGTAATGCCATTTATAGGGCATGAAATGCACCCTGATTTTCTTGAGCAGGTGATTCACAAGCTCACCTCGCACGTACCGCAGCATCTTTGGGCGGAGGCACTCACCCAAGGGAGCATTCCCCCCGTGACCTAACTTGCCGGGAGCCACTGAAGTCATCCGCAGGGCAAACCAATGCCCCATGGAATTTACCGCCCTGATACCCGCGAGAAGAACTCCCACATCACGTCATTGGCCGACAGCGCCTGCGTTGCGGGTTCTTTCCCAATGCGTCGGTCTTTGGTCCCCGGCCAAGAATGTCCACCGCGGTCGGTCACACACAGCTGCACCTGCGCGCCATCGGAACAGCCGGTATAGACCTCGCAATACGCTCCCGGCACTTCCAGCACCCGCTTGGGTGCGGCTGCACAATGGTTGCGCTCGGTCCAGCGGGAAATGGTCTCGGCAACAGACACGAAGTCAGCCACCTTGCTGTCATCCCTGAATGCATCTTCCCCTGCGCCGCCCAGGTACAACACATGGGTGTCATTTTTGGCATGCATGTGCAGAACTGATAGCGCCCGCGCTGGAGCACAAGCCAACGTGCCATCGGTTCCCGCCACGGGAGCAATCGCCCTGAACGTGTCCGCCATTTCGCAGGCCAGACGGTGACTCATCATTCCACCGTTGGACATGCCCGTTGCAAAGATGCGTTGTCGATCAACATTGGCCCGCTCTTGCAATTGCGCCACGATGGCCCGCACAAACCCAACGTCGTCCACGTTGCGGTCGCGCGCACCCGCACAACAATTGCCCGCGTTCCAAGTGGCTAGCTTCCCGTTCGGCAAGCGGCTGTAACCATTTGGAAACACCGCGATGAATCCCGCACTATCGGCCTTGGCGCGCAAGTTGTAACTATCACTGGCCATCAGGTGCATATCACCGCCGCCGCCATGAAAGGCCATTACCACGGGCGTCGCCGCCTCCGGTTTGTAGCCGCGCGGTATATGCACCAGATAGGCCCGCTGCACCCCCCCGTGCTGCAATGTGAAACTGTAGGTGCCAGGTTTTGCCAAGCGCTCCAGATTTTGGCTGCCATCTGTTGGGTCTTTCGACGTTGCCGTCAAAGACCTGGCATCCCTGCGCTCTTGTAGTTTTTCCATCCAGCGCTGACGCATGGTGGCGCTGTCGTGCGTCGCCGTCTGCGCCCATGCGGTGGGCGTGACGATAGCCACGGCAATAATTAGAGTCACGGTCCGCAGCAGCTGGTGCAAGCGCCCTTGATTTTCAAAATTCACTGTGCGTTCTCCAACTTATGACCCGGTCGCCGCGTCCAAAATCAGATGCTAAAAGTTGTCAGCAGGCAACACACTCCGCACGCAAGGCACTGGCAATTCGGTCAATAGCCCACCACAGGTCGTCTTCCTGCACGTTTAAAGGCGGTGCCAGCACCAGCACATTACCTTGCCCGACCTTGAAGGACAAACCGTCGCTCAAGCATCGATACAACACGGCTTCAGCCACGTCGGCCGCGTCCCGGTTGCCCAAGTTGCTCAGCTCTATGCCAATCAGCAGGCCGGCACCACGAACTTCTGCAATGACGGGCAAGGTCATGGCGAGTTGTTGCAGCCGGGCCACCACCTCGTGGCCCAGGCGCTGGCTGCGTGCCAGAAGCTGCTCTTCTTCAATTACCTCCAGCACGGCCAGTCCGGCCGCGCAGGCCATCGGGTTCTTCTCATGGGTGTAGTGACCCAGAGAAATGTGCTGCCCCACGTCAAAGTCGGCACGCGCAATCAGGGCGGCCAATGGCATGCTGGCACCCCCCAGGCCCTTGCCGATGACCAGCATGTCGGGCTCAATTCCGTAACGCTCCACGGCAAACATGTGGCCCGTTCGACCCAGCGCGATCGGGATTTCATCCAGAATTAGCAGCGCGCCGTGGCGGTGGCAGATCTGGCGCAAGCGCTTGTAATAATCAGCGGGCGGTACCTGCACATCGGTGCAACGCACGGTTTCCACAATCACGGCCGCTACATCGCCTTCTTTTTTCAGGCAGTAGTCGATGTAGTCCACGCAGCGCAAGGCACATTGACCCCCGCAACCAAACGCACAGTTACGGGGGTCGCACGGCGGGACGTGCTCGGCACCGGGCAGCAAGGGGCCAATGCCCCGGCGAAAAACGGCTTCCCCGCCAATCGAAATTGCATCCAGTGACGCACCATGAAAGGAGTCCCACATCGAGATCGTCTTGAAGCGCCCGGTTACCAGCCGTGCCAGCTTGAGCGCCATGCCGATGGCGGCGGTGCCGCCGGGGGCGAACAGCAATTTGGCGTGCTCAATCGGTGCAGCAGTACACAGGCGGCGCGCCAGATCAATTGCGGGGCGGTTGGTGTAGCGGCGCGGGCTAAAGGGCAATTGATCCAGCGTGTTGTGCAGGGCGGCCAGCACTTTGGGATGGCCGTAGCCAATCTGGTGCAGGCTGTTGCCATGAAAATCCAGAATGCGTCGCCCGGCCACATCGGTGAGCCAGGAGCCCTCGGCACCCTCCAGCGCATTGAGACAGGGCGTGGACATGGACTGGTGCAAAAACCAGCGCTGGTCTTCTTCCAGCCACTGGCGGGTGGTGTCGTCCAGATGGGCAGCTTGCCACGCTTTGCGGCGGTCACCCAGGTTGACATCGCCCTCGGCACGGTCAAATTCAGCAGCCATGGCTAACTCCTGCCAGCTCGCCACCCAGCATCATCCGTTGCCGCCCGCCTTGGGCGTGGGCAAATAGCGCCTCGGCACAGCCGATGGCATTGTGTTGCTCCAGCATGTCGACGATGGCGCTGTGTTCCTGGGCAAAGTGCGGTATCGCCATGGGTGCCGTCAGGTTGCGTTTGCGAAACAAGGCCAGCTGTTTGGCCAGCGTGCGGTAGGTATCGATCAGTGTCCGGTTGCCAGTCATGGAAACGAGCTGGTCGTGAAAGTCCAGATTCAGGGTGTGAAACTGTTCGACGTCCGTGTTGTCAACCAGCTTCATTTGATCGGTGAGCCCGCGCAGCGCGCTCAATTGTTCGGCGTCGATGCGTTCTGCCAGTAAGCGCCCTGCCGTGGCGTCCAAGCCGGCCCGCACTTCGTACAGCTCAGAGGCTTCACTTAACTCGACCACACGCACAAAGGCACCCCGGTTCTTTTCCTGGTAAATCAGGCCTGACTCTTCCAGTAGACGAAAGGCTTCTCGCAAGGGCCCACGTGATACCCGAAAGCGCTCAGCCAGCGCCACTTCGTTGAGCTTGACGCCCGGCGCCATTTCGCCAGAGAGGATAAGCGCCTCAACGGAATCGGCCACCAAGCGGGTGAGCGAGGTGTTTTGCACCAGTGATAGCACGTTGTCGAAGGGGACGGATGTGGCACGTCGCATGCGCTTTTCCTTGTTGTCGAGATCGGCAGTATAGGGTAATTCACCATTTTGTATATTGTCAACAATTTGTCACAATGGGCCGGTAAGCTGATGGCAGTGCTGTGCATTGGCTCGTCGATTTCTTTGAAATGGAGAGACAGCACAGTTCCCACAGCCTTATCTTTGGAGAAATCTAATGCAATTCAAACGTCTAGTTCGCAGCCTTGCTGCTGCCAGTTTGGCCTTGGCGGCCATCATGCCGGCCTTCGCCCAGAAGATGGTGCTCAATGTGTACACCGCACTGGAGACCGATCAGTTGAAGGCGTACCAAGAGTCCTTTAACAAGACCCATCCCGATATTGAAATCAAATGGACACGCGACTCCACCGGCATCATTACCGCCAAGTTGTTGGCAGAAAAGAACAAGCCCGTAGCCGATTTTGTTATCGGTGTGGCAGCCACCAGCATGGTGGTGTTTGAGCAAGAAGGCATGCTGCAGCCCTATGCGCCGGCGCACCTGAAATCGCTCAACCAGCGCTTCCGTGCTTCATCCAACCCACCGGCCTGGGTGGGTATGAATGTATGGGGCGCAGCTATTTGCTACAACGTGATTGAGTTGCAAAAACAAGGTTTGCCCCGCATCGAGAGCTGGAAAGACCTGCTGCGCCCAGAGTTCAAAGGCAAAATCGTCATGCCCAACCCCAACTCATCGGGCACCGGATTTCTGGATGTGACCGCCTGGTTGCAGATGTTCGGTGAAAAAGGCGGCTGGGACTATATGGACAAGCTCCATGACAATGTCGCCGTTTACACGCATTCGGGCTCCAAGCCCTGCGTGATGGCGGGCAACGGCGAGTTCCCCGTGGGCATTTCATTCGAGTACCGTGCCAACGCCGTTCGCGCCAAGGGCGCGCCGATTGACATTATTTTCCCCAAAGAAGGTTTGGGTTGGGACATTGAATCCTTCGCCATCGTGAAAGGCACACCGCAAGTTGTTGCCGCCAAGAAGTTGGCTGATTGGGCTTCGAGCCGTGAAGCCAATGAGTTGTACGCCAAGAACTTTGCTGTGGTGGCCTGGCCCGGTATCACGACACGCCTGCAGTACGTGCCTTCCGACTACGAGCAACGCCTGGTCAAGAACGATTTCGAGAAGATTGGCAAAGAACGCGCCACAGTGCTGGCTGAATGGCAAAAGCGCTATTCAACCAAGTCGGAGCCAAAAAAGTAATTGCACTTTTTCATCTTGTGAACCTTCGAGTGGGTGATTTGCCATGGCGCATCTAGAGATCAAGCAACTGAGCAAACGCTTTGGCAGCTTCACCGCACTCGATGACGTTAACCTGAACGTCGCGCAGGGTGAGTTCGTGGTTTTGCTGGGGCCCTCGGGTTGCGGCAAGACCACGCTGTTGCGAGTCATCGCGGGGCTGGAGCGCCAAGACAGCGGCCAGATACGGCACGCCGGGCATGACATTTCTGATGCGCCGCCGGCGCAACGTGATTACGGCATCGTTTTCCAGTCCTATGCCTTGTTCCCCAACCTGACGGTGGGAGACAACGTGGCGTATGGCCTACAAAGCCGCCGTACAGAGCCCGCGCCGGGGGCAGTGGGCGCGCAGCAGCGCGTCGCTGACATGCTGGCGCTGGTGGGTTTGCCAGGCATTGAGGAAAAATACCCCGCCCAGCTGTCCGGCGGGCAGCAGCAGCGGGTGGCGCTTGCCCGTGCACTGGCGACATCGCCGCGTCTGTTGCTGCTGGACGAGCCCTTGTCGGCACTGGACGCGATAGAGCGGGTGCGCCTGCGCTCGGAAATCCGGCATCTGCAATCCAAACTGGGCATCACCACGCTGATGGTGACGCACGACCAGGAAGAAGCCCTATCGATGGCGGATCGCATCGTGGTTATGAAGAGCGGGCGGGTTCAGCAAATCGGTACGCCACAAGATATTTACCGTTCGCCCTGCAATGAATTTGTGGCCGACTTCATTGGCCGCGGAAACCTGCTGGATGCCACACGACAGGACCAATCGGTTATGCAATTCGGCGAGGTGCGCTTGCGCTGCGCAAGCGTCGTGCCCGGCCATGTGGCGCACCGCTTTTATGTGCGCCCTGAAGATATCTGCCTGCACGGCATCACGGATACGCCAGAAAACAGCTTCACCGCCACAGTCAGCAAATCTGAATTCCTGGGCTCGAGCTACCTTGTCACGCTAGAGGCCGACATGGGGCAAGCCAAACCGCTGGTGGCACAGTTTTCCAGCAACTATCTCGAGGGGCGCCCGATCCAGCCGGGTGCATTGCTACGGGTCAGCATTCCCCCTGAGCAGCTGCGCCCGATGCCGCAATCCGCATGAACACCAAGGGACCTGCGGCCCTGCTGCTGCTCAGTGCGGTGGCCTTGTGCGTTTTTATGCTGGCCCCGCTGGGTGCCTTGCTGATAGGTAGCGTGCTGGACGACCAGGGCCATTTGAGCTTTTCGCGTTTCATCGACTTTGCCAGCACGCCCGGCGTGGCCACGGCAACCTGGAACACTCTGTGGGTCGCCGCGCTGGTGACATTGATCACGGTGCCGCTGGCCTTTCTTTACGCCTACGGATTGCAACGGGCCTGCCTGCCGCTGACCGGTATGTGGCGCATTGTGGGCCTGTCGGCGCTGGCCGGGCCATCATTGGTCGGTGCCATTGCCTTTATTCAATGGTTTGGTACCCAGGGCGTGCTCAAAAGTTGGCTGGGGGGGCACTCGGTCTATGGTCCGATTGGCATCACCATGGCCACCGTGTATGCCAGCTTTCCCCATGCTCTGATGCTGCTGGTGGTGGCGCTGGCGACCACCGACGGCCGTCTGTACGAGGCTGCGGACGCACTCGGTGCCTCACGCTGGCGCAAGTTCCTCACCATTACCCTGCCCAGCGCCAAGTACGGTTTGATCAGTGCTGCGCTGGTGGTTTTTTCTTATTCGGTCAGTGAGTTTGGCATCCCCAAAGTGATTGGTGGCAACTTCCCTGTGCTGGCAGTGGAAATCTACATTCAGGTTGTGGGCATGCATAACTTTGGCCGTGGGGCGGTGGTGGCTTTGCTACTGCTCGCACCGGTGCTGTTGGCGTTTGCTGCTGATTGGTATATCCAGCGTAAACAACATGCCAGCCTGAGTGCCCGCGCGGTACCGTATGTGCCGCGGCCCGACCGACGGCGCGACCTGCCGCTATTGGCGTATTGCACCGTCGTGGGTGTGATCATGCTGGCCATGTTGGGCATGGCGGCCTACACGTCTTTGGTGCGCTTATGGCCGTATAACCTGGAGCTAACGTTGGACCACTACCTGTTTGGTCTGGCTGAGGCCGGCGTGCTCAATGCCTACCTCAATAGTTTGACCTTAGGCGCACTGACGGCGCTGGTTGGCACGCCCTTCATTTTTGTCACTGCGTACCTGGTGGAAAAAACCAACACCGGCCCAGCGTGGCTGCGTCCCCTGATTCGTGGGCTGGCCATTTTGCCCATGGGCGTGCCCGGGCTGGTGCTGGGCATTGGTTACATCCTGTTCTTCAACGCGCCCGGCAACCCGCTGAACGGCTTGTACCAAACATTTGCCATCATGGTGCTGGCCAACGTGGTGCATTACTACACCTCCTGTCACCTGAGCGCGCTGACTGCCCTGAAAAGCATTGACCGTGAGTTCGAGGCGGTGTCGGCCTCACTGCGGGTGTCGCAACTTACAACTTTTTGGCGCGTGACCTTGCCGATCTGCCTGCCTGCGGTGCTGGAGATCGCGCGCTACCTGTTCATCAACGCCATGACCACGGTGTCGGCGCTGGTGTTCTTGTACGCACCGGGCAATATGCCGGCGTCGGTGTCCATCCTGCATCTGGACGAATCCGGCGACCTGGGGCCCGCCGCGGCCATGGCAACGCTGATCGTGCTGACCACTATTTTTGTGAGCGTCCTGTATTCCATCGCCACCCACTTTCTGCTGCGCCGCCACCAAGCATGGCGCCAGCTGACCCGTTGATTGTTGAGGAGCCCCCACCATGTACGCCATTGACCGCGACCCGCTTTTGCTGACCCCCGGCCCGCTGACCACCAGCCTGCGCACTAAACAGGCCATGCTGCACGACTGGGGTTCATGGGACGCTAGCTTCAACCGCATCACCGCTGAGGTGTGTCGCCAACTGCTGGACATCGTTCACGGGGCCGACAGCCATGTGTGCGTACCGCTGCAGGGCTCAGGCACTTTCTCGGTCGAAGCGGCTCTAGGCACGCTGGTGCCGCGCGGGGGCAAAGTACTGGTGCCTAGCAACGGCGCATACTGTGCCCGCATCGTAAAAATACTGAGGATCCTGGGGCGTGAGGCGGTGGAATTGCCCAGTGCGGAAGACAGCCCCTTTGACCCGGTGGCGATTGAGGCCGCGTTACTGGCTGACCCGCGCATCAGCCATGTGGCGCTGGTGCACTGCGAAACCGGTACCGGCGTTTTGAATCCGCTGCCGGAAATTGCCGCCGCCGTGGCGCGCCAACAGCGCGGCCTGATCATTGACGCCATGAGCTCATTTGGTGCAATCGAGATTGACGTGCGCAGCATGCCGTTTGATGCCCTGATTGCCGCGTCCGGCAAGTGCCTGGAGGGCGTTCCGGGCATCGGCTTTGTGATTGCCGCGCGTGCCAAGCTGGAGGCCAGTGCAGGCAACTGCCATTCGCTGGCCATGGACTTGCATGACCAATGGACCTATATGCAGAAAACCACCCAGTGGCGGTTTACGCCACCCACGCATGTGGTGGTAGCACTGCACGAGGCGCTGGCCCAATACCAGGAAGAAGGCGGCCTGGTGGCCCGCGGTGCGCGTTACCGGGCCAACTGCCAGGCCCTGACGCAAGGCATGGCACGGCTGGGTTTGTTGCCTTATGTACCCGCCCACGCGCAAGCACCCATCATCGTGACCTTTCACGCGCCCCTGCATGCGGCCTATGTCTTTCAGGCCTTCTACCACGGCGTACGCGCGCGGGGCTTCATCCTCTACCCCGGAAAGCTCACCCAGATTGAAACCTTCCGCGTGGGTTGCATAGGCGCGCTCACACCGCAGGACATGGTGCATGTGGTGGACGCCATCGCGGCGACCTTGGCCGAAATGGGCGTGCTCGCCGCACCTTGAATCGGAGCTGGTCTTTTCGTGCAACGCGACATTCTGATTATCGGCTGCGGCATCTTTGGCGCGGCCATTGCCTGGGCCTTGGGGCGCAAAGGCCTGGGGCAGCGGGTGCTGATCGTCGATCGCCAGCCGCCTGCCAGTGCTGCGACCAGCCGGGCGGCGGGCTTGGTCACACAGGTGCGCTCCGACCCGGCTCTGCAAGCACTAGCGGGCGAGACGCTGGCCGCCATTGCGCTGCTCCAATCCGACTTTGGCGAGGAGGTCGGCTGCCACCGCGTGGGTGCGCTGCACTTGGGGACTCTGGCCCAGCAAGCGGCGCTAGCCAGGCTGTTGACTGACTGCACGGCAGCAGGCATTCGGGGGCATTGGCAGGACAAGGCGCAGGTGCTGGCGCAGTCCCCCTGGCTCAACCCCGAGGCCTTTGAGGTGGCCGCCTACTTCCCGGACGAGTGCTTTGTGGACCCCTACCTGCTGTCCAGCGCCTACCTGCGCGGCGCGCAACAGATGGGCGCCAAACTGCAACAGGGTATTAACGTGGCGAGTATTGCGCATCAGGCCGGCGCGGTGACGGGTGTCGCACTAAAAGGCGGCGCGGTGCTGCCAGCACGCTTTGTGGTGAACGCCGCCGGAGCGTGGAGCAATCTGCTCAGCGCCCCGCTCGGTTTGCCATTGCCCATGGCACCGGTGCGCAGCCAGTATTGGATTACAGAGCGGGCCCCCGAGTTTGCCCCGGGTGGCCCTATCGTGTTCATGAGCGCCATTCGCGCCTACGCCCGCCCGGAAGTTGGCGCGCTCTTGTTCGGTGCCCGCGAAAGCGCACCCGCCGTGGCAGACCCACGCGAGTTGCCCGAGGACCTGCAAGGCTTCGTTTTTGATGCTGCAGACCCAGACGGTTGGGCCAACCTCGCGGATGCGTTTGAGCCCCTGAGCCGCTACTTCCCGGCGATCGAGCGGCTGGGCATTGCGCACTACATCACCGGCCCGAGCAACTACACGCCGGACGGTCAACCGATTGTGGGTGCCAGCGCTGCTATCTCCGGCTTGCTGGTGGCCACCGGCTGCAACGGCTCGGGCATCACCTACTCCGGCGGGGTCGGGCGGCTGATTGCCGAGCTGGTTTGCGGCGAAACGCCATTCATCGACACCAGCCGGCTTGACCCTGCCCGTTCGCTGCACATTGACCCGTTTGCCCCCGCTTTTCTCCAGGCCTGCGCCCACGCGCGCGCCACCAAATCCACCGGTTAACTTGACACATCCAACAGGACACACTCGCATGCAACATACCCTCGAAGCCGTTATTTTTGACTGGGCCGGCACCATTGTCGATTTTGGCTCGTTCGCGCCCACGCAGATTTTTGTCGACGCCTTTGCCGCCGCCTACGATTTCAAGCTCACGCTGGACGAGGCACGCGGCCCCATGGGCTTGGGCAAGTGGCAACACATTGAAGCCCTGGGCAAAGACCCGGTGATCGGCGCGCGCTGGCAAGCCCAGTTTGGCAAGCCCATGGGCCATGACGACATTGACCACCTGTACCGCACTTTTCTGCCATTGCAGGTCGAGCGCGTGGGCACGCACTGCGACCTCATCCCCGGCGCGCTGGCCACCGTCACCGCGCTGCGCGAGCAGGGCTTCAAAATCGGTTCCACCACCGGCTACCCCCGTCAGGTGATGGATAGGCTGATGGTGGAGGCCGCCGCCAAAGGCTATAGCCCTGATTGCACCGTGTGCGCAGACGACCTGACCGCTGGCGCACGCCCCGGGCCCTGGATGGCGTTGCAATGCGTGATGGAACTCAAGGTGGGCAACGTGGCACATTGTGTCAAGGTAGACGACACGCTGCCCGGTATTGCTGAGGGCGTGAGCGCCGGCATGTGGACCGTGGGCTTGGCGCTGTCGGGCAGTCCTGCCGGCTTGACCCTAGCCCAGTACCAAGCCGCGACTCCGGAAGAGTTGACCACTATTCGCAACAAGGTGACACCTGAATTCAAGGCGGCCGGTGCCCATTACGTGATCGACAGCGTGGCCGACCTGGCTCCGGTGCTGGCCGACATTGAGCGCCGTTTGGCGGAGCGCGAGCGGCCCTGATGTGGTGATGGATCCCGTGTGTTGGCGATATCAGTCAGCCCACCGCTGATCGCCCGGGGTGCTCCTGAAAGTTTGGCCAGCTGTCAACTTGCCACTTTATACTGGCTCGGTGGATACAGAAATCAGCGTGGCTAATTGGGTGGCAATCGCCTGTGTCGGCATGATGTCGGCTTGGGTGGGTTGGCGCGTCGGTCGTAAACACACCGATGCGGAATTGCCCTTAGCCGAGTCACCCCAGCACGGCCTGGCAGACCAGCTGGTTCATGGCCTTTTTTCCCGGGCGCCGGCGGCGCTAATAGTCTGCGACACAGACGGCAACGTCGCTTTGGTCAACGACGCTGCGCAAAGTCTGTTTGGTTTTGAACGCAATGCGATGCTGGGCAAACCGGTTGCAGAACTTTTCGCCGCAAATCTGCGCTGGGTCTGGCTGGAGCGGCAGGCGCAGCTGGTTGACGCTGCACGGGCAGGGGTTCCAGAGCCCACTTCAGACACCCGGTACGAGCTCACGGTGCTGACAAATACGGGAGAGCGCCCAGTCGAAGTCGGGCTCGGCACCGTGCTGTGGGGCGATCAGATCTGGATCGTTTGCAGCATTCGTGATATTGCTGAATCGGCACGGGTGGAAGAAAGTCTCCTGCAGGCGCATCGCGACAAGGAGGATGCAAGCCGGGTTAAATCCGAATTTCTTGCCATGATGACCCACGAACTGATCACGCCTGTGGCGGGCATAGTGGGGGGCTTGAAGTTGGGGCTCAAAGCCTCGGCAATTCCTGATGCCCGTCAGCGCATGGGCACTGCGCTGGAAAATGCCCAGTCCTTGCAGGTGCTGCTCGAAGATCTGCTGGATCTGTCCCGGCTGGAGTCGGGCAAGTTCAGTCTAGAAATACAGGACTTTGACCTGCGCCGGGAGTTGGAAGCCGCGCTTTTGGTCTATCGCCTGCAGTGCACCGCCAAGGGGCTGGAGTTTCACATCCAGATCGACACTCGCCTGCCACCCTATCTGCGCGGAGATCCCATACGGCTTCGCCAGGTGTTGTTGCAACTTATCGGAAATGCCATCAAATTTACGGAACAAGGCAGCGTGACTTTCAATGTGCAGATGCTTGAAGGCTATCTGGATTTATGCCACCTGCAGTTTGAGGTCGTTGACACAGGCCTGGGCATTAGCTCCGGCGCGCAGGCTCGACTGTTCAAGAAGTTTGAACAAGAGGACATGTCAAGTTCGCGCCGGTTCGACGGAGCCGGAATGGGCCTGGCGATTGCTCGCCAACTGATTGAACTGATGGGCGGGCAGATTGGGGTGCGCAGTGTGGTCGGACGTGGCAGCATTTTTTACTTTGACGCGCTGCTGGAGTTAGGGCAAGCCCCCATCCGTGCCGCCACCGAAGCGTATGCGCCGCACGAATGGCAATTGCGCGTGTTGTGTGCTGAAGATGTGGTGACCAATCAAATGGTCATTGAATCGTTTCTCACTGCCATGGGTCACCAGGTTGATTTTGCGGACAACGGGCACCTCGCGCTGGAAGCCCTCGCAAGCAAACAGTACGACGTGGTGCTGATGGACTTGCGCATGCCGGTGATGGACGGGCTGCAAGCCACTCGCCACTTGCGCCAAGGCAGCCACCAGGACATGGTTTTCCTGAACCCATCCATCCAGGTTGTGGCGCTGACGGCCAATGTCTCGGATGAAGACCGTCGCCGCTGCACCGAAGCCGGCATGGATGACTTCCTGGGCAAGCCGGTCGATGAAGCTGCAGTGCACCAAGCCTTGTCCAGGGTGATTGATCTGAGCTTGCAGGCGGGCAAGACCCTGCACCCGCGCCCAAGTCAAAGTGAGGAATCCACCGCAACCACGCCAGATTTCAATGATCTGGCTGGGCTGGATGCCCTGCTGAACCTGGATGCCACTTCAGCCGAAGCGTCGTCAAACTCCACAGCCGCCCCTGCAGCCGCCCCCGGTTTCTCTGCGGCACCAAAACCCGTGGCAGCGGACCCCACTACCAAGCGTGCGGATGACCTCCAGTCGCGCATGATTGCGGTGTTCCGTGTGCAAATTCCCGCAAGGCTTGCAGAAATTGACGCCGCCATGGCAGCGGGTGACACCAACACCGCAGCCATTGGCTTGCATGGCATCAAGGGCAGCGCTGCTTACATCTGGCCGGGCAGCATCATCGTGGAATTGGCCAAGGAGCTCGAAGACATGGCCGATCAACGCAATCTCGCGCAGTTCCCCGAAGTACTGGCCTTGTTAAAAGGAGAAATCGATATTGGTCTGCGCGACCCGTCGACCTATGCCGCGGAAGTGATTGCTGATTTTGGCAAGTGGTGACTGTGCTGACCACCGGCAGGTAGCCCGTGCGAACACCCGTGCAGTCGGAATTCCCCCAATGCGCTAGGATTTTTAATCCGTCCGTTGCCGTTCGATGTCGGGTAATCAGCCCGTCACACGTTTGCGCTACCGTTAGCTTTTTTCGTAGCGAGCGCAGTGTTCATCATGGAATCTGACGATTATCTGGTCTTTGCAGAGCCCCCTTTGGCGGCGCCAAACGCCACAGATGAGCTGCAAGCGCCATGGAAGGTGCTGGTGGTGGACGACGACCCGTCCGTGCACGAGCTCACCAGTCTGGCGCTGCGCGATTTCCGCTTTGAAGGACGCGGCATCCAGATGGTCAATGCCTACAGCGGCAAAGAGGCGAAATTGGTGGCGCAGGCGCATCCGGATGCCGCCATGATGCTGCTTGACGTGGTGATGGAGGACGACTGCTCCGGTCTGGACGTGGTTCGCCATGTGCGTGAGGTGCTCAACAATCACAAGATCCGTATTGTCCTGAGAACCGGTCAGCCTGGCTCGGCACCGCAGCGCGAAGTCATTGCGGGCTATGACATCAATGACTACAAGGAAAAGACCGAGCTGACGTCGCTCACGATGTACACCCTGATGCACACCTGCCTGAGGGGCTACCGTGACATTTGTTTTCTCGAAAAAAACCAACTCGCGCTGGAGTCGGCGCTGTCGCGGGTGCGGGAACACACCGAGCAGCTCGACTCCATTTTTCACCTCAGCCCTGACGGCATTGTGTCCTTTGATGCCCAGCGCCGCGTCAAATACACCAGCCCGACCTTCCTGCGCATGACGGGTCTGGTGCACCAGCACATCATCGGCATGGCGCAGGATGATTTTTCTTCGTTGCTGGCGGGCTTGTGTGGCGACCCGGCACAGTTCCCCGGTATAGCCGAGATCAAAGAGTGGGCCCTGCAAGCGCGGGCCAAAGTGGCGGGAGCAAGCGGTGCCGGCACGGGCCCAGGGGGCCGCGTGCTGATGGACCTGGCCGGCCCAGGCATGCGCGTGCTTGAGGTGGGCATGCGCTTGGCGGACACCGATTCGGTGTCGCAGATTCTTTACTTCCGTGATGTCACGCACGAAACCGAGGTCGACCGCATGAAGAGCGTGTTCCTGTCGCATGCGGCCCACGAGTTGCGTACCCCCATGGTCAGCATTTACGGCTATGCAGAGCTGATGATTGCACGCGAATTTGCGGTGGACGAGCGCCGCGATTTCCTGGGCATCATTCACCGCCAGTCGGCCTTGATGATTACGATCATCAATGAGCTGCTTGATCTGGTGCGCATTGAGGAACAACGCGGCAAGGATTTTGATTTGGTCCACACCGATGTCGGTCAGCTGCTGCAGGAGGTCGTGGCAGACTTCGGCGTTCCGGCAGGTCAAACGCCGGCGTTAGTGGACGCGCCACGCGGCCAGCACTGGGTTCTGGCCGACCAGGGCAAGATGATGCAGGCGGTGCGCAACATCTTGTCCAACGCCTACAAGTACTCGCGCGCAGGCGGTGGGGTGCAGATAACACTGGTGGGCCAGGGCGCTCCATCGGCCGACGCCAATGCGCAGCAGCAGGTGGGCATCCGGATCACCGACCAGGGCCTGGGCATGACGCCGGACCAGACGGCAAGGGTATATGAGCGCTTCTACCGTGCCGATGCGTCAGGCAGCATTCCGGGTACCGGGCTTGGCATGAGCATCGTCAAGGAAATTGTCGAGCTGCACGGCGGCACGGTTCAAATCGAGAGTCGCCTTGGCCAAGGCACCACGGTCACTTTGTGGATGACGGCCGCCTGAACCGCCAGTCAAGCAGTCCTGAATGCTATGAAATGAATAGCTGCTCACGCATATTCCACGAGGGCTAGAGGCTGATTTGGCTTGTTTTTTCACGCTGCCTTGTAAGATTCATGGCAGAATTCAAGTGATCAAAGGGGCCGCAATGACGCAGAGCGTTGACAAATTCACCAGCAACGAGGCGATCGCTGAACAGGGCGGTCTGCAAATCGTCCGCCTAATGGCCGTGCTGGGGGTCTGTGCTGGTGCCATTCTTTTGGTGGCGGGATTACTGAGGGAGGGCGAGGTGCCCCAGGGCAATGCACCGTGGTTCATGGCGCTCAATTTGGGGGTGCTGGCACTGGTGTGGCGAGGCCGTTTGCGCAATGCCACCATCGTCCAGTTGTGGGGCACGACCCTACTGGTACTGGAGTCCAGCAGCCGCGTCTCCGGTCTGTATGGCGCCACGGTTCAATTGCTGCCGCTGCTCACCATCCTGTGCGGCTGGCTGCTGGGTGCGCGCCAGGCTGCGCTTTTGGCAGCCATGCAAGTCGTCGGCGTGGGCGGCGTGTATTGGCTGCACGCCACCGGATACGCTTTCGCGCCGCTGCGGCCGGCTTATACCTATGCCATTGTGAGTGCCTGCATGATCGCTGTTTCAGCGGCAGCGGGAGTGGTGACGGCCCTAAGGGTTCGCCGGCAGTACGAGGCCCTGGCCCAACTGGCAGAAACTCTGGAGTTGCGCGTGACAGAACGCACCGCCGAGTTGTCGAAGGCACTGGAGCACCTCAAACAATCCCAGGGTGACCTGATTCAGTCGGAAAAACTGGCCTCGCTAGGGTCCATGGTTGCCGGAGTTTCGCACGAGCTCAACACCCCCATCGGCAATGCCGTAACCGTTGCCTCCACCCTGATTGAGCAGGCCAAGACTCTGGACGCGGCCTTTCAAGCCGGCACCCTCAAACGCTCCGAGATGGCCAGCAGTTTGGGTGGCATCACCGCGATGGCCGAGTTGATTGACCGCTCAGTCAACCGCGCGGCCACATTGATCGCCAGCTTCAAACAGGTGGCGGTCGACCAGACCTCCGAGCGCCGCCGGGAATTCGATCTTCAAGAGATGGTCGAGGACGTGATTTGTTCCTTGCGACCCGGTCTGCGTTCAAAGCCATGGCAACTCATCAATGCCATCCCCCAGGGCATCCTGTGCGACAGCTTTCCCGGCCCACTAGGACAGATCGTGACCAATCTGATTCAAAACGCGGTGCTGCATGCCTTCGCCGGCCAAGTGTCCGGCACCATCACCCTTACCGCCACAACCAAAAACGCTCAGCTAAGCCTCAGCGTCATCGATGACGGGGTCGGCATGGACTCGGTGACCTTGGTACACATTTACGATCCGTTCTTCACGACCAAGCTCGGTCAAGGCGGGTCGGGGCTTGGCTTGTCGATTTGCCACCGTATTGCCACCAATATCTTGGCCGGCACCCTCAAAACGACGTCATCGCCGGGAAGCGGCAGCACGTTCACCCTGGAAATGCCCCTGCGCACGCCCGGCAAACTGTAGCGGGCCCAGGAAGGCGGCCGTCACGATCCTGTCGCAATGGCGGGGTTATGCTAGTGCAGCCAATCTTTCCACCCAACCGGTGAATGACGATGAATGACGACTGATCCCAGTTGCCTGCAATCAAGGCGAAACTAAGCGAATTGGTGCGCTTTTCCGCGCAGTCGCGACTCAAGGCGCACTACAACATGGATACGGCACGCGCCTTGGCGTCGCGTATTTTTGGCGGCGTTTCGGCACAGCAGATCTCGGACCGACGCGCCGTTGACTACATGAAGGAATACTGCAACCTGGTCGCCGGCAAGATCGTCACGCTGTTTGAGGACTTGCAGATCGATCTGGGCATCAGCCTGCCGCAGCAGGCGCGCGGTTTTTACGAGGTGTTCGCCGACTACCAGGAAAAGGACCGGCCCACCGTCAGCTTCTCCGATTTCTGGACCCTGCAAGCCGGCGACCACACCATTGCCTGCAGTGCCGTGATGGAAATACTGGACCACAAGCAACTGGAGTCCTTGCTGAATTACGTGATCGCCGACACCCCAGACGACGAAGAAATGGACTTCCTGTAATGTCAAACATCAATCTCGACTTGCAGGCATCGCACAAGATGCTCTTGCTGCTGGACGAAGCCAACACGCACACCGAATCCGTCATTGACCAGATGCCGGGTGTCTTCCTCATCGTCAATGAGCAGCATGAAGTGCTGCGCGCCAATCTGGAGTTCGTGGGCCTGGTTGGGTTGGCGCAAGAAGCGGCGTTGCGCATCCCGCTGTCCAGGTACTTCCAGCCAAAGAACTGGGAAATTTTCGCCCGGCATGTCAAGAAAGTGGTGACCAGCGGGGCCACGGCCGGCGCAGTGCGTTTCGAGTTGGACATGATCACCGGAGGCACCGACGGCCTGGAGGCGGGCAGACCCTTTCATTGGATATTGACCTGGATGGACGTGCGCAACAAGGCCGAGGGGCAACTGCTGTCGGTGTTCGGCCATGACATGTCCGAGATGCGTGCCACGGAGCGGCGGCTGGTAGAGGTCTTCACCAGCATTCCACTGGGCATATTCACCCTGAACTCGAACGGCACACTGAGCACGCCCCATTCCAGCTATTTGTCGGCCATGCTGGACCGCGATGACCTGGCCGGCCAGCACGTTAACGACGTTCTGTTCAAGCCCGCGCTGGCCCGGATGGACGAGAACGCCCGCCTGGGTGCCAAGGCCGTGACCGATTGCCTGGGCAAATCACAATTGGAATATGAGCACTACAGCCGCCTATTCCCGTCGGAGGTCTGCCATCAGGTCGGCCAGACAAGTGACGAGGTCCGCCATTTCCGCATCACCTACCAGCCCATCGTGCTCAACCAGACGGTGGCCCAGTTGCTCATCATTTTGGAGGACCGCACAGCGGTGGTGAATGCCGAGCGCGACATATCGCTGGCAGCCAAGGAGCGCGAGACCAGTCTGGCACTCTACGAGAGTGCCATCCATGACCCGCTCACCGGCTTGTTCACGCGCTTGTACATGAAGGACGCGGTCGATGCCCTGCTTGCCAGGCACCGCGCAGGCACCCTGCCCGAGGTGTCAATGGCGATTTTTGACATCGACAACTTCAAAAAGGTCAACGACAGCCACGGCCACAAAAACGGCGACCTGGTGCTGAGCCAGGTGGCGCAGGTGCTGCTGGAGCAGGCCGCTGCGCACGACATTCCAATCCGGTTTGGGGGCGAAGAATTTGTCGTGTTCATCCCCCGCGCGGCACCGCTTGCCCGTGAACTGGCAGAGCGCGTGCGCCAAGCGGTGCAGGCCCTGCGGATTGACCTGGGTACGGCGGTGATATCGGTCACGATCAGCGGCGGAACCGCAGGGTACAAACCCGGCGAGACTCTGGAGACCTTTATGCATCGGGCCGATACTTATCTGTATGAGGCCAAGCGCAATGGACGCAACCAAAACAAGTCGGACCACGAATAGAGCAACAAAGGAACACGGGATGGCAAACATACTCATTGTCGATGACTCGGAAACGGTTCGGGCACAACTCAAGGCAGATCTGGTCAACGAGGGCTATATAGTTTTCGAAGCTGAAAACGGCCTCGAGGGCATCAAGATGATGGAAGGCAATACCCAAAACATTGCCCTCATCTTCTGTGATGTCAACATGCCGGAAATGGACGGCCTGACCATGTGCCGGGAACTGCACAAGGACCCGGAGCTGATCCACATACCCATCTTCATGCTAACCACCCAGACCAGCGCCCTGATGAAAACGCAAGGCAAGGAGGCAGGTGTCATTGCCTGGATCATCAAGCCCTATGAGAAGAAGAAAGTACTGGGCGGCGTGGCCCGGGTACTGTCGCCGGCACACGACTGAACGTGCGCGGCAGATCCAATACTCCTTAATTGATAGCTGCCCGCGCACATTCCACGGGGGCTACAGCCCGATTTAGCTTATAAACCCAAACCCTGCCAAACCTGCTCCATCCGGGCCGTGACCTCCTGCGTCATCTGCATGGTGCGGCCCCATTCACGCATGGTTTCGCCCGGCCACTTGTTGGTGGCGTCCATGCCCATCTTGCTGCCCAGGCCGCTGACCGGGGAGGCGAAGTCGAGGTAGTCAATGGGGGTGCTGTCGACCAGCAGGGTGTCGCGCGTCGGGTCCATTCGGGTGGTGATGGCCCAGATCACATCCTTCCAATCGCGGATGTTGATGTCCTCGTCCACCACCACAATGAACTTGGTGTACATGAACTGGCGCAGAAAACTCCAGATGCCAAACATGACCCGCCGCGCGTGGCCGGGGTAGGACTTCTTGATGCTGACCACCGCCATGCGGTAGCTGCAGCCCTCGGGCGGCAGGTAGAAGTCGGTGATCTCGGGGTACTGGCGTTGCAGCAGCGGCACAAACAGCTCGTTCAGCGCCAGCCCCAGCATGGCGGGCTCGTCGGGCGGTTTGCCGGTGTAGGTGGAGTGGTAGATCGGCTCTTTTTTGAGCGTGATGCGGTCAATGGTGAACACCGGGAACTCGGCGGTCTCGTTGTAGTAGCCGGTGTGGTCACCGTACGGGCCTTCGACCGCATGGTCGAATCCGCTGGCGTGTTTTGCGTCTGGGTAGATGTGGCCTTCGAGCACGATCTCGGCACTGGCGGGCACGCGCAATTCGCTGCCCAGCGCCTTGACCACTTCGGTGCGGCTGCCACGCAGCAGGCCAGCAAACTGGTACTCCGACAGGCTGTCGGGCACCGGCGTGACCGCGCCCAAAATGGTGGCCGGGTCAGCCCCCAGCGCCACACACACCGGGTAAGGCTGGCCGGGACTTTGCAGCCCGTGCTCCCGGAAATCGAGCGCACCGCCGCGGTGGGGCAACCAGCGCATGATGACCTTGTTGCGGGCCAGCACCTGCTGGCGGTAGATGCCCAGGTTTTGCCGTGCCTTGTGCGGGCCCTGCGTGATGACCAGCCCCCAGGTAATGAGCGGGGCCACATCACCTGGCCAGCAGTGCTGGATGGGCAAGCGGGCCAGGTCGACGTCGGAGCCTTCCCACACCACCTCCTGGCAGGGCGCGCTGCGTTGCTCTTTGGGTGCCATGTTCCACAGGGTCTTGACCAGGGCGCTCATGCCCATCAGGTCCTTGAAGCCCTTGGGCGCTTCGGGCTCCTTGAGCATGGCCAGCACATGGCCAAACTTGCGTACCTCGCTCACATCGGCCACGCCCATGCCCAAGGCGACGCGGCGGGTGGTGCCAAACAGGTTGCCCAGCACCGGCATGCTGTGGCCGGTCGGGTTCTCGAACAGCAGCGCCGGACCCCCGGCACGCAGCGTGCGGTCGCACAGGGCAGTCATCTCCAGATGCGGGGAGACAGAAGCACTCACGCGCTTGAGTTCGCCCAGTTGCTCCAGCTGGGCGATGAACTCCCGCAGATCACGGTAGGCCATGGATTTTCATCCCACCCCAGCGCGGGGCATGCACCTGGGGCATGCCCATCAAATCCACCACCCGGCTCACGGTGTGGTCGACCAGTTCGGCAATGCTTTGCGGGCGGTGGTAGAAGCTGGGCACCGGCGGAAACACAATGCCGCCCATCTCGGTCACGCTGGTCATGTTGCGCAAATGGGCCAGATTCAGGGGGGTTTCACGCACCATCAAAATCAGGCGGCGGCGCTCTTTCAGCACCACGTCGGCGGCGCGGGATATCAAGTTGTCGGACAAGCCGTGGGCGATGGAGGCCAGCGTGCGCATGGAGCAGGGGGCCACCACCATGCCGTCGCATTGGAACGACCCACTGGCAATCGCCGCGCCCACATCGCGCACCGGGTGCACCATATAGGCCAAGGCCGCAACGTCCGTGGGCCCCATGTCCAGCTCTTGGCGCAAGTTCAAAAATCCCGCGTCCGACACCGTCAGGTGGGTTTGTACATTCCCCAAGGCGGCCAGCACCTGCAACAGGCGCACGCCGTAGACTGCGCCGCTGGCCCCCGAGATGGCTACGATGATGCGCTTGGGCGGCGACGAATGGGCTAAGTGCATGAACGCAAGGGCTGGAATTCAGCTGGGAATCGGCTGTTATTCAGCGCGGCTTGAAGCGGGACTTCAGCCGCTCCAGCACTTGGGCCGGTTTGAAGCGTTCCAGGTTGAACACGGGCAACTCGATGCCATCAATGGTATTTTTGACCAACAGGCCGAGCTCGGTATCGCCCTCCATGGAAAGGCGACGGTTAAAAAACAGCGTGTCCGGGTCTTCCTGGCGGCGTGCCAGCAGCATGAAGTCATGCGCGCTGGCGCTGATGGTGAGGTTGGCCTCGGCCTTGTTGTGGCAGGCCGTAAAGCGCCCACCCTGCCACTCGAAATCAAAGGTGAGTTGGGCATCGGTCACCCGCAAGCGCATTTTTTTGCCCACCAGCATCTGCGTGACGTCGGGTGCCAGGTTTTTGGCCAATGCCAGGTTCAAGGCCGTCACAAACAGCAAGGAACCGGGGTACGCAGGCAAGCGGGACAACAGATCACCCAAGGGTTTGGGCAGCAAGAACGGGGTGGTGCTCATAGGAAATTCCTTCAGGCTTTAGGCTTGCTTAAGCGTGCTCTGTCTGAGCCGCCAGATGCTCCAGGCCTGGCTTGCCGTACCAGTAGCCGTTGCACGGCTGGTCGGGCATTAGCCCCACGATCGTCAGCATGGCGGCATCCGTCGGGGTTTGCTGCGTCATCACGCCATGGAACAGTTGGAGAATCTCAGGCGTGTGCTGCGCCTGCGGGCTAACCCGCACCACATCCACGCCCAGTGCCCGCATGGCGCCCAGCTCGGGCAGCAGGTTGTAAACCTTGGCCGACTGGGTCTGGATGCCGTTGATCACGAGAAACCCTTCGTCTTCCTGTGTGCGCAGCAGCAGTCCATCGGGGTGCTCAATGCAGCGAAACTGGCAATCGTCTTTGGGCAAGTTGCAATGCCGCGCGGTGAAGCAGCGCGCCGAAAACGCCAGCGGCATGCGGCCATAGGCAAACACCTCGGTCTGCACGCCCGCGGGGCGACCTTGCTGCATTAGGGCAAGGTCATCACGCCCCATCTCCAGTGGCATGACCCAGCGCTGCATGCCCAGCGGTGCCATCCACTGCAAGGTGGGTGCGTTGTAAATATTCAGGTGCGGCCCGCCCACAAAGGGCACCTTGCCCTGCAGACAGTGCACCGCGCCCATGTCATTGGCCTCGACCATGAAGTCACCCTGGGCCGACATGTCGGTTATCTTGTGTAAGGTGGTCACGTCCGAGCCGGACTCGATCAGCACCTGGGTGGACATCACCACCTCTTTGCCGGCCTCGATCAGGTGCGTGGCAATGGCAAGCCAATCGGCCAAGCGCAATTCCCGCCTGCGTGAACACACGGTTTCGCCCAGGTAAACAATATCGACAGGGGTCTTGGCAATGGACGCGTAAAAGTCCACCACCGTCTCATGCGGCCAGTAGTACAGCAGAGGTCCTAAAGCAAGTTTCATTTCCATGGCCTGTGGTAGGCCCCCAAGGTGTGTTGTTGTCCTTCTGCGACCTTGTCCAGGCTGCTCATCCAGGCCGGCTTGGCCGAGTAGCGGTGCGGGTTGTCAAGGCAGTTGTCGATAGCCTCGCGCCAAACCTTGGTGACCTGCGCCACGTAGGCCGGGCTGCGCTGACGGCCTTCAATCTTGATGGCACGCACACCGATCTTCATCAGTTGCGGCAACAACTCCAGCGTATTCAGGCTGGTGGGCTCTTCAATGGCGTAGTAGTCGTGCTCGTCGCCGACATCAAACCGGCCCTTGCACAGCGTGGGGTAGCCTGCGTTTTCGCCTTGCGCGTAACGGTCAATCAGCACCCCGTTCAGGCGCGACTCGCGGCCCTGGGGCGTCTCCAGCCAACGCACGGCCTTGGGCGGCGAACACACGCCATGGGTGTTGGGAGCCTCGCCGGTCACGTAGGAAGACAAGGCGCAGCGCCCCTCCACCATGACACATAGGCTGCCAAAGCCAAACACTTCAATCTCGACCGGCGTCTTTTCGCGAAGCTGCGCCACCTGGGTCATGGACAAGACACGGGGCAACACCGCGCGGGAGATTCCAAAGTGCTGGTGGTAGAAGTTGATGGCCTCGTAGTTGGTGGCCGAGCCCTGCACCGACAAATGTAGGCGCAGCTTCGGGTAGTGCTTATTGGCGTAGGCCATCAAGCCGGGGTCGGCCAGGATGACCGCGTCGAACCCGCTGCGGGCGGCCCGGTCAATGGCGGTGTGCCACACCTGCGGGCTGGCCGCCTGCGGGTAGGTATTGAGTGCCAGCAGCACTTTGCGCCCCCGGTCGTGGGCATAGCGGATGCCCAGGTTAATGGACGCTTCATCAAAGTTCAAACCGGCAAAGTTGCGGGCATTGGTGGCGTCACGAAAGCCCAGATAGACGCAGTCGGCTCCGTTGTCGACGGCGGCTTTGAGGGCAGGCAAACTGCCGGCCGGGCAGACCAGCTCAAAAGCAGTGGCTGGGGCGGCCGTAGGTGGCGACGCACCAGGGCTATCGGTGGAGGTAGGCAACATGTCGATGAACGCAGGCAAACTTTGAAGCCGCGAAGGTAGCAGGCCCCCATGAAATGTCCGATGATGTAGGTCAACTAATTGAAAAATACACGAATGAACCGAAATCTCTGGCTTCTTGCCTTGTGTCAAGGGCTGTTCCTAACCAACAACGTCACCTTCATTGCCATCAACGGACTGGTCGGACTAAGCCTGGCACCTTATGGCTGGATGGCCACACTGCCAGTGATGGGCTACGTGGTGGGTGCGGCCCTGAGCACGCCCTTGGTGGCGCGCACGCAGTCCCGTTTTGGGCGGCGCATTTCCTTTCAGATTGGGCTAGCGGTGGCGATGATGTCTGCGGGGGTGGCGGCCTGGGCGGTGATCAGCCACCAGTTTTGGCTGCTGGTCGGGGCCACGGTGGTGGCGGGTTACTACAGCGCCAATGGACAGTTGTATCGCTTTGCCGCCGCCGAACTGGCCCTGCCCAGCCACCGCGAAAAAGCGGTGTCGCTGGTGATGGCGGGTGGCCTGATCGGCGCCATTGCGGGGCCCAACCTGGCCGCGCGGTCACGCACCCTGCTGGAGGTTCCGTTTGCGGGAGCGTACATCGCCCTGGCAGGCGTGGCACTGCTGGCCATGGTGTTGATGGCGTTTGTCAAGTTCCCGGCGCACACGGTCAGCAAAGGTCCGTCCGGCGGCGGGCGCCCCTTGTGGGAAATCATGCTTCAGCCGGTGTTCATCGTGGCCTGCGCGGGCTCTGCGCTGGGCTACGGGGTCATGAACCTGCTGATGGCCGCCACGCCACTGGCCATGCAACAGTGCGGACTGGGCTTTGACGATGCCGCCTTTGTGCTGGAGTGGCATGTGATTGGCATGTTCGCCCCCGGCTTTTTTACCGGCCACCTCATCAAGCGTTTTGGCCCCGTGGCCATCATGGGCGTCGGCGTACTGCTCAATCTGGCCTGCATTGCGATTGCGCTGTCCGGCGTGGAGTTGCACCAGTTTGTCGTGGCCCTGTTTTTGCTGGGCGTGGGGTGGAACTTTTTATTCACCGGCGGTACCACCTTGTCCCTGGGTGCCTACCGGCCTGAGGAAAAAGACCGTGCCCAGGCGGCGATCAACTTTTGGGTGTTTGCCGTCACCGCGCTGACCTCTTTTGCCTCCGGCGCCCTCATCACCACCCAGGGCTGGAACACCTTGAATTGGGGCTCGCTGGTGCCCTTGGGCCTGACTGCCATGGCGTTAGGGTGGTTTGCACTGCGCCAACGCGCCCAGCGCTAAACGCGTTTGGCGATCCATGCCTCCAGCTGGTCTACAGGCAGGGGGCGCGCAATGTAGTAGCCCTGCAAGATGTGGCAGCCGCTCTCGCGCAAGAAAAGCTGCTGCTCGGGCGTTTCCACCCCTTCGGCCACCACGGTCAAGCCCAAGGCGTTAGCGAGGCCGACCACGCCTTTGATGATGGCACGTGAGTCGTTGTCGGTGCTGGCGTCGCTGACAAATGACTGGTCAATCTTCAGCTGGTTGGGCCGCAAGCGTTTGAGGTACGACAGGGAAGAGTAGCCCGTGCCAAAGTCATCAATGGCGATGCCCACGCCAATTTCGCGCAGCAGATCAATGATGCGCTGACTGGTTTCGGTCTCCGCCATCAAGACGCTCTCGGTGATCTCGAGTTCCAGCTCCTGTGGCGCAATCCCGCTGGCCCCCAGGGCCGCCTGCACACTGTCGAGCAAGCGGTGGTCGCGGAACTCCAATGCCGACACATTCACGGACATGGCGCCCACTGCCACCCCGCGCGCCTTCCAATCGGCCATTTGGCGGCAGGCCTCCCCCAACGTCCAAACCCCCATCGCGGCGATTTTTCCGGACTCCTCGGCAATGCCGATAAAACTGCCCGGGTACAGCAAGCCGCGCGTGGGATGCTGCCATCGCACCAGCGCCTCGACGCCGACCACTTTGCCCGTATGCGCATCCACCTGGGGCTGGTAGTGCAGCACCAGTTGCCCCCCGGCAATGGCTTGGTCGAGTTCCAGTTCCAGTTCAATGCTGGCCTGAAACCGCGCATTGAGCTCTGAGTGGAAAAAGTTGTAGCGCGCCCGGCCCAGAGTTTTGGCCTGGTACATCGCCACGTCTGCGCTCTTGACCAGTGTTTCAAAATCCTCGGCATCGTCCGGAAACAGCGCGATACCCATGCTGGCAGAGATGCGGGCCGTACCGCCCTCCAGCACAAAGGGCAACTCAATGGCCTTGAGGATGCGCTGCGCCATCTCGACCAGGAACTCCCACTGAACGATGTCACGGGCCAGCACCAAGAATTCATCGCCGCTTTGGCGGCACACGACGTCCACCTCACGCAGCGACTCCTTCAGGCGGCGCCCGACTTCCACCAGCAAGGCATCACCAGCGGCGTGACCCATGCTGTCATTGACCGCCTTGAAACGGTCCAGATCGATGAAAAAAACAGCAAACCGCTCTTTATAACGGCGTGCGTGCAGCATTTCACGCTGCACCAGATCGGTAAACAGGGCGCGGTTGGGCAGACCGGTCAGGTGGTCATACATCGCCAGTTGCTCCAACTGCGTGTTCTTCTCCCCCAACTGCCTGAACAACTCCCCGAGCTGGCTTTGCACCTGGCTGAGGTGGCGGCCCAACAGGCCCAGCTCATCCCGACGGTTCCAAACAAAACCGGACGAGTCGGCAGTCGCGTCGTGGTCCAACAAGGCTGTAGCCTGTTCCTTGAGTCGCTCAATTGGCTGCAAAATGCGCGCCACCAAAACGGGCGTCAGCATCAACAGACTGACGATCACTTGCAGCGCCACCAACATCAGCATTTGGCTGCGCCGCTGCTGCAGCACGCCCTGCCCATAGGTCATGTCAAACCACACGGTCAGGGTGCCCAGGGGCTCTCCAACGCGCAGAATCGGTGTGGTTCGGCGGCTAAGCCTGCCGTCTGCTGTTTCGGCGTCCAGCGACAGCAGATAGCCGTCACGGATGCGCTGCAGGGCTTGGGCATCAGACTGTCCATCGTCCACCCGAACCGCGATCACCTGCGGGTTTTCCAACAGGTGGCTGGCGACCGTGTTGATGGCAACCCGGTCCACCACCCAAATAGGATCTACCAGCGATACGCTGCCCATACCCATCAAGGCGCTTTCGGCATTTTCCTGCTGCTGGCTCTGGGTCTTTTCGGCCAGCCGCTGCTCTACCGCCAGCAGCAACAGCGCAGGGGCGGTGACACCCAGCACGATGACCAGCATCATGGTGCTGCGCAAGGGCAGACCACCTCGCCAGAGACGGCGCACACGGCCCAGGGCTTGGATCAAGATGTTCAATGGGTAGCGCTTTTCAAAATTTTTGCTCCAACCAGGTTTTCAGGGTGGCATAGACCGGGGCGGGGTCCAACTCGTTAAAAATCTCATGGTAGAGCGTATCAAAGCACACGGCGGTCACGGCGTGTTGGGACGCTGCCGCGGCAAAATCGCGGCTGCCCTGGGGGTTGAGCAGCCGGTCGGCCCCGGCATACATCAGCAAGGTGGGCACCGTCCACTGCGCGGCCATGGCCAGGACTTGTGGGCCTGCAGTGGCAATAAAGCGCGCCAAACGAGCCGAAATGCGGTTGTGCACCAAGGGGTCTGCCTTGTAGGCAGCAACCACCGCCGGATCGTGGGAGATGTACTGCGGATCGACGCCATTGCCAACACACAGATTCGGCGCAATTCTGCCCAGCACGGTGATCAGTATCTTTTGAAACCGGCTCAAACCCGGGTTCAGGGCCGGGGACGACAGGACTACACCATCCACGGCCCGAATGCCCAGCGACACAAACCGCGCCACCACTAGGCCGCCCATGCTGTGACCCAGCAGGATCACCGGCGTGGTGCTGCGCAGGCGTGCGCGGGTGCTGTCCACAATGTCGGCCAAATCGTCGAACAAGCGGGTGTCATTGGGCAGGCTGCCACGCGCGCCGCCGGACTCGCCGTGGCCGCACTGGTCGTACCCGCGCACGGAGAAGCCCCACGCGTTAAGCGCCTGCGCTACGCCCTCATAGCGGCCCGCATGTTCGCCCAGCCCATGCACCACAATGACCACGCCGCGCAGGGCCACGCCGCGCGCCAGCGGCCAATCCTGGATAACGATGTTGTCCCCGTCGCCGGCAATAAAAGTGGATAAGGTGGATTCTGAAGTCATGAAACGGGTTTTGCCAAGTGCCCCCAGTTTAGTGGAACCACCGCCAAATTCATTTCAGAACCGTGACAGTTGGTACACCGACGTTCCGGCCATCAAATTCGGGGCAAATCGCACTGTCGCTCCGTCCTGGACGCCAAAACTGTCCACCACCCTCAATCCGTTGCGCTGGGCCAGCAGCGCCAAATCGGCATGGGTGCCGACGCGGATGTTGGGGGTGTCGTACCACTGGTAGGGCAGGCGCTTGGTCACCGGCATGCGCCCGCGCAGCACGCTCAGGCGGTTGGGCCAGTGCGCAAAGTTGGGAAACGCCACAATGCCCATGCGACCCACGCGCACCGTCTCGCGCAACATCACCTCGGCATTGCGCAGGTGCTGCAGGGTGTCAAGTTGCAGCACCACGTCAAATGATGCGTCGTCAAACATGGCCAGACCTTCGTCCAGGTTGAGCTGGATGACGTTCACCCCACGCTTTACACAGGCCAGCACATTGGCATCGGCAATTTCGACGCCGTAGCCGGTGCAGCCACGGTGGCGCTGCAAGTGGTCCAGCATGGCACCATCACCACAACCCAGGTCGAGCACGCGCGCACCGTGCGGCACCAGTTGGGCAATTACGTGCATGGTGGTGGGATCGCTCATGGGTTCACCTCTTGCGCAATGCTATCAAAGTAGGAGCTGACTACGCTTATGTAGCGGGCGTCATCGAGCAAAAAGGCATCATGTCCGTGGGGTGCATCAATCTCGGCGTAGCTGACATCGCGCTTATTGTCCAGCAGCGCCTTGACGATCTCGCGGCTGCGTTTGGGCGAAAAGCGCCAGTCGGTGGTGAAGCTGACCAGCAAAAATTTGCAAGTGGCACGCGCCAATGCGCTGGTCAAATCACCGCCGTAGGTGCGGGCCGGATCGAAATAGTCCAGCGCCCGGGTGATCAGCAAATAGGTGTTGGCGTCAAAGTACTCGGCAAACTTGTCGCCCTGGTAGCGCAGGTAGCTCTCGATCTGAAACTCAGCCTCCAGCGTGCTGAAAAAGTAGTCGCGCGGCGCGCCGTCCTGCGTGGCCGCAATCAGCTTGCGGCCAAACTTCTCGTTCATCACGTCGTCGCTCAGGTAGGTGATGTGGCCAATCATGCGGGCAATGCGCAGTCCGCGTTTGGGCACGGTGCCGTGTTCGTAAAAATGTCCGCCATGGAAATCCGGGTCGGTCACGATGGCGCGCCGGGCCACCTCATTGAAGGCAATGTTCTCTGCTGTGAGGTTGGGCGCGCTGGCCACCACCACCGCGTGGCGTACCCGACTGGGGTACTGCAGCGTCCAGCTCAGCGCCTGCATGCCGCCCAAACTGCCACCCATGACCGCTGCCAGCGTCTGAATGCCCATGGCATCCAGCAGCCGGGCCTGCGCGTTGACCCAGTCTTCCACCGTCACCACGGGGAAATCGGCACCGTAGACCCGACCCGTGTCCGGGTTGGTGTGCATGGGGCCAGTGGAGCCGAAGCACGAGCCCAGGTTGTTGACCCCAATCACGAAAAAATGGTCGGTGTCAAGCGCCTTGCCCGGCCCGATCATGTTGTCCCACCAGCCTTCGCTCTTGTCCTGCCCCGCATACACACCGGCCACATGGTGGGAGGCGTTGAGTGCGTGGCAGACCAGAACCGCATTGGTCTTAGCCGCATTAAGTGCACCGTAGGTCTCAAAGCTCAGCGCGTAGTCGCGTAGTGACGCACCGCTTTGCAATGGCAAGGCGTCGGCAAAGTGCATCGACTGTGGCGTGGCAATCATTTCTGGCATAAAAAAACCCGGCGACGCTAAAGGCGAAACCGGGGTGGCTGGCGTCTTTAGCTGAACTTATTAAGCGCCCGCAAGCTGTGGCAAATCGGCGCAACGGCAGTATAGCAAGCTACTTCTTGGCGATGGCGCTACGCCGCCTATACCACCCTGACGACTCCAACAACCACAACCCAAGCGCAGGGGAGCCCTGCCTCATCGCGCCTGATGGGCGGGTGCGTGCCATGGTGCTGGAGCTTGCCAGGCCGGCTGACTGGTCAGTGCTGTCGGCCGTGTGGCAAGGCGTTCAGGCAGACCTGGCGGTTAGCACGCCCACTTTACTAAGGGCATCCAGCACGGAGAAGAGTGCGGAGCCCAAGCAATTCTTGCTCGCAGTGATGACCGACCCGGGCGTTGCGATGCAGCTGCGCATTGAGGCGGCGAAGGCACTGCTGCCCTATTGCTAGGGTAAGAGCGCCAACTCCGCCAGGCGCACAGCGCCTTCCAAACTTCTGGCGCCGCCAATGAATAGGTTCAGGTGGCAAAACACGCTGTCGGGCACACCCGTTGCCGCGGCCAACTCCGCGTCCCGCAGCCCGGCCCAGCTCTTGGGCAAGTCGCGCCGGGTGTCGAATGATCCGGGCTCCACGGGCACGGTTTTGATCTGGTACTGGCTGCCATCCGAGTCCGGATAGATCACAAACAAGACCTCGGGCATTTCATCCACCACCACGCCCGTCCAGGGCATGCCGCCCTGCTGCAGGTGGAGCACCTTGCCACCCAACAATTTGGGGGCATGGCGCACAATGTCACGCGAGCGGATTTGCGAGATTTTTTTGACGATGGCGCGGTCCAAAAACCGCCGGGTGATGCCAATGGCGTCGCGAAAACCGTCTTCCTGGAGCTGAGCCTTGGCGTCACCGTCCAGCCCCTGCTCTTCCATCCAGTTGGTATTGAGCTGCGCAACCAGCGCCGACAGCCCAAAGATTCCTGGCGCCACGTCGCCCTGCCCAGTGTCAACAATATCAAGGTACTGCACCAAAGACAGGTCAATGGAGCGCACGACCTCGGCCACGTCTTGCGCGTCGAGCTCAACGCCGCGCCCGGCGGCCAGGGCTGTCACGTAGGCGCTGCCATATGCAGACCAGACCAAGCCCGCGCTGGCGTAACCCACGCCCGCCACCTCTTGGCCGTCCACCACGCGGGTGGGCCGGGCACCGTTGAAGCCACGCTGGTGATGATCGAATCGGCCGGTCTC
>Ga0247839_1000237_pt1 | contig 97825 bp, 98 predicted proteins | sample LaCruzMarch2015__6_FD_192405 | JGI IMG/M metagenome (GOLD analysis project Ga0247839, IMG submission 192405) | Freshwater microbial communities from meromictic Lake La Cruz, Castile-La Mancha, Spain - LaCruzMarch2015_16m | ecosystem: Environmental > Aquatic > Freshwater > Lake | place: Spain...
TGGCAGAACAAGACGAGGAGTGGATGACCGCAAAAATCTACCTGAACATGAAACCTTGACCTGACGCTATTGCACAACAACCCAACAGCCAAAATCGAAATTTACAGAATAGATGTTGCTTTATCATATTTGTGGTGGACAGCTTCAAGCCCAGGGGTATTTCGGAAACACAAACCGATCAAGGTCAAGTGAGTCCAAGTGCTCAGATTTCAGACGCACGAAACGCTTTGAAGTTACTGGCGACCCATCCTCAGATTGATGCAAGTCGCATCTACAACATGGGCTTCTCGCGTGGAGGCAGTATTGCTTACTACACGGCATGGCCGATGTATCAACGCCCTGTCGATACCGCTGGTGCAAAGTACGCTGGTCACATTGCCGTGTATCCCGGCGTATGTGAAATTCGCTACCGCGCTGATGCCAACGACAAAGCAACGGCTCCGATCTTGGTTGCGTTGGGCACCAAGGATGTCAGCACCAACGAAGCGACCTGCAAACAGTACATGACTGAGGTCACAGCGGCTGGCAATTCTGTAACCGTCAAGACTTACGAGGGTGCGTATCACGGCTGGGACACGCTGAACCGCTTTGGCTACTACCAGAACAGTCATACAAGTTTTGACTGCAACATGGAGCTACAAATGACCGATAAGCCCGGTGGCGGCGTGGGCACGAACGCCAAAGACATCAAAACCGGAAAGAGCATCACCAGCTACGACGACTGGGACAAAGCGGCCAAAAGCTGCATGAAGCACTTTGCAATGAGCTATGGCGCGGATGACAAGCAACGGGCGGCGCTGGTGGCCGACGTGCTGTCATTCATCAAAAAGTGAAGTAAGCCAGAAAAACAGAAGCCACCCGAAGGTGGCTTCTGAAAGTTTTGGTAGGCCGTGACAGACTTGAACTGTCGACCAAAGGATTATGCGTACCACTACGGCTTTCGCCGCCCGTTTCCGGTTTGTGGTCTGGACTCTATCTTGCCTTTCGGCCTTCCCGTCGAGTCTCTACACGTTCTCCCTGCGGAGCTTCGCTCGGTATTGGCATGGTGTTTTTGCCACCAAAGCTTTCACCGAATTTGAGAAGTTCTACATCCAGGCAGAGTTAACTTACCCAGTGCAACCCATTTTGAAAAATCCATGCGCTTTCGCGTTTAGGTTTCTTCACTTTAAGTCCTCTGCTCTAACCAACTGAGCTAACGGCCCAAAACACTTTTTCACCAACACAGATAACCGCTGATCACTGCCGTAAGACGATGATCGCTCTGTGCCGGTTGCAATGCGGTTGCAATGTCATCTTCAAGAGATTTTATGCAACTGCAAACACTCCAAAGGAGGCTAACCTCACTTCTTAAAAAATCTTTCAATATCAACCACTTACAACGCTCGCACGCTAGGCAGTTGAATTCACGGGAATCTGAGGCTTCAGGCAGACCAATTGATTATGAGTCCTCTGCTCTAACCAACTGAGCTAACGCCCCAAACCAGCGGACGATTGTACCGGGCTACTTGTGGTGGCTCAGCGCGTTGCTGACTAATTTCGACGTAATGTCCACGATTTGGATCATCCGGTCATACGCCATACGGGTCGGACCAATGACGCCAAGAGTGCCCACCACTTTGCCATCCACTTCATAGGGGGAACTGACGATGGAAAGGTCTTCAAAGGGAATGACCTGGCTTTCACCGCCAATAAAGATGCGGACCCCTTCAGCCTGACCTGCAATGTCAAGCAACCGCATGAGTTGCGCCTTCTGCTCAAACAAGTCAAATGCGCGACGCAAATGGCCCATGTCTTGGGAAAAATCCGACACGGAGAGCAAGTTGCGCTCACCTGAGATCACGACTTCGTCCTGGGTCTCGGTCATGGCCTCCGAACTGACCGTGACAGCAGCTTGCATCAGCGTTGCAATCTCGGAGCGCAACGATTCCACCTCTCCTTGCAGGCGCTCACGCACTTGCTCAATATCCAGACCCACGTAATGGCTATTCAGAAAGTTGGCCGCTTCGACCAATTGGGCCTGCGAGTAATCGACCTCAGTGAAGATCACACGGTTTTGTACGTCGCCGTCCGGCGAAACGATGATCACCAGCAAACGGCGCTCAGACAGGCGCAAGAACTCCATGTGGCGAAAAACCGAGGTGCGCCGCGGCGCAATCACAATACCGACAAACTGCGACAGGCTTGACAACAGATTGGCGGCATTGGAGATGACCTTTTGCGGCTGGTCCGGTGCCAGGCTGTGTGACGCGTATTGCGATGGCTGTACGGTCAGCATGGTATCCACAAACAAGCGGTAGCCGCGGGCAGTGGGGATTCGGCCTGAAGACGTATGCGGACTGACAATCAGGCCCAACTCCTCCAGGTCTGACATCACATTGCGAATGGTGGCGGGCGACAACTCCAAACCCGAGGCCTTGGACAAGGTGCGGCTCCCCACCGGCTGACCATCAGCAATGTAGCGCTCAACCAGCGCTTTCAGCAACAACTTGGAACGATCATCGAGCATCGACACATTTTAGTGATGTAATTTGCCAATGAAGTCCAAATTCCGCCAGGTTGCATTGATCGGTAAATACCAGGCCACATCTGCCGGGTCCGCGGGCGTGTCTTCGCGCCAAGCGCTGGAAGAAATCGCCCATTTTCTAATGGACCGGGGGTGTGACGTGGCGTTCGAGGCCGACACGGCAGCCAACATGGGCTTGAATCACTACAACACGATGAACGTGGCCAGCATTGGTGAACACTGCGACCTTTGTTTGGTGGTCGGGGGTGACGGGACCATGCTGGGTATTGGGCGACAGATGGCGCAATACGGCGTGCCGCTCATTGGCATCAATCAAGGCCGCTTGGGGTTTATTACCGACATACCGCTGAATGATTTTCAAGCCACCTTGGGGCCCATGCTGGCCGGCCACTTTGAGGAAGACCATCGCAGTCTGATGCAGGCCCATGTGTTCCGCGACGGGCAATGCATGTACTCGGCGCAGGCCATGAACGATGTGGTGGTCAATCGGGGCGCAACTTCTGGCATGGTGGAGTTGCGGGTCGAAGTGGACGGGCATTTTGTGGCCAATCAGCGGGCAGACGGACTGATCATTGCCACGCCCACAGGCTCAACCGCGTACTCCTTGTCTGCGGGTGGGCCGCTGTTGCACCCCTCCATTCCTGGCTGGATTTTGGTTCCGATCGCGCCACACACTTTGTCAAATCGCCCCATTGTGCTTGCCAATGTTGCGGAGATAGCTATTGAAATAGTAGCAGGCGGGGATGCCAGTGCGAACTTTGACATGCATTCGCTGGCATCGCTGATGCGCGGAGACCGCATTGTGGTGACGCGCTCACAGTACCAGGTGCGGTTTTTACACCCCAAAGGCTGGAGCTACTTTGACACCCTGCGCGAAAAACTGCACTGGAATGAGGGAGTCGCATGACCGTGGGGCTCAAACGCATTGTTCTTCGAGATTTCGTCATCGTGAGCGAGTTGGAACTCGATCTGATGGGTGGCTTTACGGTACTCACCGGGGAAACAGGCGCAGGGAAATCGATCCTGATCGATGCGTTGCAGCTGGTGACCGGCGCGCGGGCGGACTCTGGCGTGATCCGTGAAGGGGCCACACGGACTGACGTTAGCGCAGAGTTCACGACGCCGCCACAGGTGCTGCCTTTGCTGCAAGAGGCTGGGTTCGATGCGGGTGAGTCCTTGCTGCTACGGCGCACCGTGGACCTGCAAGGCAAAAGCCGGGCCTGGGTGAACGGCAGCCCCGCCACGGCCCAACAACTGCGCTCCGTTGGGGAGCAGTTGCTGGATATCCATGGCCAACACGCATGGCAGAGCCTGACTCGTCCCGACGCCGTGCGCGGCCTGCTGGATGCCTATGCCAAGATATCAACCAGTGCGCTGAGCGCCGCTTGGCTGGCGTGGCGGCAAACCCAAAGTGCGTTGGCACAGGCAGTCTCCAAACAAGATTCACTATTGCGCGAACGCGAGCGGCTGGCTTGGCAGATTGGCGAAGTAGAAAAACTTAATCCCCAGCCCGACGAATGGAGCGAACTCAACACCAGCCACAGCCGGCTGTCCAATGGTCAGACCTTGCTGGACGCCGCCCAAGGTGCGTTGCTTTTATTGGACGACGAAGACAGCAACGCGCTAAAACAGCTGCACACGGCACTGCAACAACTGCAGAACCAGTCCCACCTGGAATCGGAGTTCCAGAACCCGATGGACGTATTGGCATCGGGCATCGCCCAGGTGGAAGATGCTGTGCACACCCTGCACGCTTATGTGCGCCGTACTGAGCTGGACCCGGATCGCTTGGCGGAGCTCGATGAGCGGCTTTCGCTGTGGATATCGCTGGCGCGGCGCTACAAGCGTGCACCCGAGGACTTGCATGCCTTGTTGCATGGCTGGCGGATCGAACTGGTGGACCTCAACGCGGCATCTGATCTGGAGGGTCTGCAAACCCAAGAGAAGAAAGCCCACGCAAGCTACCTGTCTGAGGCCCAGTCCGTATCCAAAGCGCGGGCCAAGGCGGCCCCCTTGCTTGCCCAGTCCATCACCCAGGCTATGCAAGGGCTGGGCATGCAGGGAGGGCAGTTTCAGGTGGCTCTGGAGCCCAGTGCGCAAGCCATGCAAAGCGGGCAGGAAGATGTGAGCTTTCTAGTGGCTGGCCACGCAGGTAGCACCCCCCGCCCGGTCGGCAAAGTTGCATCCGGCGGCGAACTTTCGCGCATGGCGCTGGCCATTGCTGTGACCACAAGCCAGCTGGGCACTGCGCAAACGCTCATCTTTGACGAAGTCGACTCAGGTGTGGGCGGTGCCGTGGCGGAAACGGTAGGGCGTCTGATGCAGCAACTTGGCATCGACCGCCAAGTGCTGGCGGTAACCCACCTACCCCAGGTGGCAGCTTGTGCAGACCACCATTTGGTGGTGGCCAAACAAATGAAAGACGCGCAAACCATCAGCACGGTCACCGCGGCACAGGGCGAACAAAGGGTTGCAGAAATTGCACGCATGCTCGGTGGCGAAAAACTCTCAAACACCACTTTGGCGCACGCCAAGGAGATGCTGCAGGCAGGCACGTAATGGAAATAGTGCTGATCACCGGCATGTCCGGCTCCGGAAAATCAGTAGCGTTGCACGCGCTGGAAGACGCGGGTTACTACTGTGTGGACAATCTGCCGCCCGAGTTGCTACTCCCGTTTTTCGAGCTAGAAAAGCAACACAAGGTACACCGACTGGCCATCGCCATGGACGTGCGCAGCGCCACGTCCCTGCCCTTGGTGCCTCAGCAGCTGGACGTTTTACGCAACCGGGGCGTCGTGGTAAAGCTATTGTTCCTGGACTCCAACACCGACACCCTGGTGCGCCGGTATTCCGAAACGCGACGCAAACACCCGCTCTCACAATATGAGCCCGTCAGTGCCCAACATGACGCGCGGCACGCCCTGACTGATGCGATCGAACTGGAGCGCGAATTGCTTGCGGCACTGCGCGAACAGGCGCATGTGATTGACTCCAGCATCATCCGGCCGTCCCAACTGCAGGGCTATGTCAAGGCGCTGATCTCTGCGCCAGACGGCCAATTGACGTTGGTGTTTGAGTCTTTTGCGTTTAAACGTGGGGTTCCCAGCGATGCGGACTATGTGTTTGATGTCCGTATGCTACCCAACCCGCATTACGAACCCAAGCTCAAACCACTAACCGGGCGTGATCAACCCGTCATCGAGTTTCTGCAAGCACAAGAACTGGTGGCCTTGATGCAGCACCACATCGCCCATTTTCTGGAAAATTGGCTTGATGCACTTGCCCGCGACCATCGCAGCTACGTCACCGTTGCCATCGGTTGTACGGGTGGCCAACACCGTTCTGTGTACTTGGTGGAGCAACTGGCGCAACGGTTCAAAGGCCAGTGGGTGACGCTCAAACGCCATCGGGAAATAGACGCCATCTAGCCCCGTTGCAACAACCTGCGAATGGGGGCCGGCAAGCCCAGCGCCGGCCATTCGTCTGCACTGACCCATCGACCGTCGTCCCATTCCAATGCCTGATCGGGAAGTGTCAATTGCCAAGGGTGCAAATGAAGATCCTTGTGGGTCAGGACGTGCGTGAAAACCGCATCAACCCGCAGATGCTGATGCCACTGTGCGGGCACCTCACCATGCAACGCCTCTTCGCTGTCAAACAATGGCAGGCAATGCAGTCCAGCCCAAACGCCTGGCGTGGGCCGCTTGGCCAACCAGACCGCTCCCTGTGCTGACTGCGCCCAAAGTAACCAAATGGACTGGCTGGACCGCTTCAGCTTGCGCGTGCGAACCGGGTAGCGCTGCGGGTCACCTGCTTTGGTGGCCGCACAGAAGGCACTTACGGGGCACGCATGGCATTGCGGCTTTTTTGGCAAACATACCGTGGCACCCAAATCCATCATTCCTTGGGTGTACCGTGGCATATCCGCTGCAGCCAAGTTGGACGCTGGAAGCAACGTGGTGGCAGCGGCCCACAGTGCCCGCTCGTTGGCGGCCTGCGCCAGATCGGCCTCAAACCCCAAAACACGCGTTACCACCCGCTTCACATTGGCATCCAGAATGGCCACCCGTTCGCTAAAACACAGCGATGCAATCGCCGCTGCCGTTGAACGCCCAATGCCGGGCAAGGTCACCAACACGTCTGAAGTGGAAGGAAATACCCCGCCGTGCAGCGCCACGATGTCTTGTGCGCAACGGTGCAGGTTGCGGGCACGGCTGTAATAGCCCAAGCCGCTCCACAGTCCCAGTACGTCATCCAAACTCGCAGCAGCCAGGGTTTTTACATCAGGAAAGCGCTCGACAAACCGCGCGAAGTAGCCACGCACCGTGACCACCTGGGTCTGCTGCAGCATGATTTCGGACAGCCAGACGCGGTAAGGGTCCTGGGTGTTTTGCCATGGCAAGTCGTTGCGGCCATGGCGCATTTGCCATGCCACCACGTGCGTGGCAAATACCCCCGCTGTTGCTCGCACGCCTAAGACAAGTCCAGATCCACCGCTGCACCAGGCGTGTCCTGGAATGCGATCAGATAGCTCGTGAGCTCCGTCAGCTTGGTATCCAACTGACCCAGCGCAGTGCCTTGCTGTACGATCTCCTGGATGCGGTCTTCCAGTCCGCCTGCGGCTTGCTGAATGCGGTCAATAGCTTCAATGCGACGACTGAAGTTGCGCCGGCGCTCACGCATTTGGGCATCCAACTGGGCTGCCGCCGACTTGCTCCATAACTCCACATCGGCCAACGCTGCCTCGTGGATTCCCCGCAGACGCGTGGACAACGCACGCACCAGACGGTCAGAAAACTCAGGCTGCGCCAACTTAAAAACGTTGCCAATCCCCATGTACTGAATATGGCTGCGCTCCACCATGTCCAGATCGCTGAAATAGCGGGCCATTTGCGGCTCTGCCGGTGCCTGCAAGGAGAATCCATACTCACCGTTGAGTTGTCGAAACGTGGCACTCAACATGGCCTGAATATCGCCACTGAGGGTCTGCACTTTTTGCAAGTTGCTGCGCAGCCGCCCAAAGGTCTCGCCGTAGGCCTTCTTGACACCCAACTTGATCCCTTTTTGCGTCAGGGCATCGGTCAACTGAGCCATCTCCATCTTCAGCGATTTCGGTCCCAAAATACCAAACACCTCGCGCAAGAGCTTCAGATGCACGGAACGCACCGCGTGGATTTTGGCACCCCCAAGGTCAAACTCGGATTGCTCCAGCGAGATGCGCGAACGCATGTTTTTGATCACCGACACGTTCTTGCCCTGCAAGCCCTTGAGCTCCATCATCTGCTCGTCCAGGTCACGCTTTCGGATGTTGATGACACGGCCGGTCTCCGCGCGCAAATCCGTGATACCAGATGCCATAGCCTTGCTTAATATTTTCTGGCGCCTGCCCATCATCCCGCGCCCTAAAGCATCCTCCAGCGCTGGCAGACAGCTTTGCGCAAGCAACGCCGCGTCTTTGCTCACTTTGGCGACCAGCCCCTTTTGTGCCGAAACGGCGATCACCTGGGCAGGGGGAATACCGAGAATCTGGGCCGTACTCGCCTTTTGCCGATCTATTTGGGCCTGGATTTGCTCGGGGGTACTCAGCGCGTCCCACAAGGTGTCTATCTTGTTGAGCACCACGAGCCGTTCGTCGGTATCTCCAGAATCGGTGATCAGGTGCTCGCGCCAAATAGACAAGTCGGATTTGGTGACGCCTGTGTCAGCACCCAAGATAAACACCACCGCATGCGCCTGCGGAATCAGGCTCACCGTCAACTCGGGTTCGGCACCAATCGCATTCAACCCCGGAGTATCCAAAATGACCAAGCCCTGCTTGAGCAATGGGTGCGCAATATTGATCAGGGCATGGCGCCACTTGGGCACCTCCACCATGCCCTGTGCGTCCAGCATCGGGTTGTCCTGTGGAGCCTGGTTATGCCAAAAGCCCAGTGCGCGCGCCTCGTCTTGTGTGACTTTGCGGGTTTCAGCCACCTTTTCCAACGAGTGCGCCAATTGCTGGGGATTGTGCACATCCAGGTCAATGCGGGTCCACTTCTCGGGCTCCATACGCCACTCCATCAGCGCACGGGGTTGCAGGCGCGTCTCGATGGGCAGCAAGCGCAGGCAGGGCGGCACGTCCGCGTCATACCCCATTTCGGTGGGGCACATGGTGGTGCGCCCAGCACTGGCCGGCATGATGCGGCGCCCGTAGCCGGCAAAGAAAATGGCATTGATCATCTCGGACTTGCCACGCGAAAACTCAGCAACAAACGCCACCATGACTTTGTCCGAGCGCACTTGCGTTTCCAGCCGGCGCAAACGCTCCTCCACCGCAGCGTCCAGTAACTCGCTTTCCTTCATCCACTCGGCCAACAGCTTCAGGCGCAGTGCGAACTCGCGCCGCCATGCGCCGAGTTGGTCAAATTGTTCGTTAAATGATGTAGCCAAGAAGATCCCCAGTGGAATTGTTCAATATAGCACCGCGCCCCACCGCCCCATCAGGGTTTCTGGCAGGTTGAACAGAAAAACGTGGACCGCTGCCCTTGGCGAATCATTCGAATTGGCGATCCGCACACTTTGCAGACCTGGCCAGCACGTCCGTAGACCATGGCTTCCAGCTGAAAGTGCCCTGCGTCCCCATTGGCGTTTGAAAAATCCTTCAGCGTGCTGCCACCCCGCATGACTGCCAGCGCCAAGACCTCGCGAATCGCCTGTTGCAGGCGCGCCACGCGTGGGCGACTGAGCTTGGACGCCCGCGTGGTCGGTCGAATCCCTGCCAGAAACAGGGCCTCAGATGCATAAATATTCCCAACTCCCACCACCACATCACCCGCCAGAAGCACTTGCTTGATCGCCGCCTTGCGCCGCGCCAAGCCCTCCTGAAAAAGCGCCAAATCAAAGCCATCACCCAGGGGCTCCATCCCCAGTTTGCCCAACAGTTTTTGCGCGCACGCGTCTTGCTCACCCGTCGCAAACACCACTGCACCAAACCGCCGGGGATCATGCAAACGCAAGGTACCGTGGCTAGTGGACAACTCGAAATGGTCGTGCACGCCCGCTGGTGGCAGGTGGCGGCCAAAGGTCACACTGCCGGACATGCCCAGATGCACCAGCAGGAGGCCTCGGTCCAGATCCAGCAAAAGGTACTTGCCACGCCGGCGAACGCCCACGACTGTGCGCCCCACCAACTCCTGCGGCAAACAGCCCAGAGGCCAGCGCAGGGGCTTGCCCATACGAACCGACTCGATCCGCGCACCCGAGATGCGATCGGCAAAACTCAGTCGAGTGACTTCAACTTCAGGCAGTTCGGGCATGTCTTTTCAGGTGCAGCATCAGGGAAAGGGTGGTTGGATTATTATGGCCCGATGACACGACCCACCCGCCTTATTTCGTTGGCCCTGATGCTGACCCTTGCCAGCGGCATTGCCATGGCTGCCCCGCCCGAAAATGAGGGGCCAGCCACGTCCAGCTTGGATGGTTCGCTTTTTTATCAATTATTGGTCGGCGAACTCAGTGTGCAAAGTGGTGACGCGGCATCGGCCTATGCCCTGATGTTGGACGCAGCCCGAAAGGCGAAATCACCACGCTTGTTTGAGCGCGCGGTGGAGCTTGCGCTCATGGCCCGCAATGGCGAATCGGCTCTGCAAGCCGCGCAGGCGTGGGCCTTTGCCTTTCCCAGCTCCCGCGATGCCAACCGCTATGTGCTTCAAATCTTGATTGGCTTGAACAAAATGGCGGAAGCACTGGAACCCCTAAAGCGCGATATCGCCGGCTTGGCACCCAAGGACCGCGCCCTCGCGATCGCCCTGCTGCCCCGCTACTTCGTCCGCGCTGGCGACAAGAAGGCGGCGGCCAGCACGGTGGAGCAGGCTTTGGCGGCGGACTTGACAAGTGTTGCGACGGGCCCATCCGCATGGTCAACCCTTGGCAGACTGCGCCTCATGGCGCAAGACACCGAAGGCGCACTGGAGTCTGCCCGTCGCGGTGCAGCGCTTAACGTAAAGGCGCAAGAGCCCATCCTGCTTGCCATCCTGTTAATGGAGCCCCAGACACCTGCCGCCGAGACCCTGATCCACAAGTACCTTGCGGGAAAGCCAACGCCTGAGGTGCGAATGGGCTACGCCCGGAAATTGCTGGATTCCCAGCGCTTCGCCGAAGCCTATACGCAGATGCAGCGACTCACCGCAGAAAAACCGGATGACGCCGACGCCTGGTTGCTGCGCGGATCCCTGGAGCTCCAGGACAAGAAATGGGCCGCAGCCGAGGCATCCTTGAAAGAATACGTGGCACTGGCCGAGCCTAAATCAGACGCTACAGAAAATGCGGTTTCCAGCCGGGGCTTAGTGCAAGCCTACTTATTACTGGCCCAAATTGCGGAACAAAATCAACAACTAGATGACGCGGATGCCTACCTGCGGCGAATCAACAGTCCACAAGATGCGGTCCTTGTGCAAGGCCGCCGGGCGATGATCTTGGCGCGCCAGGGACACATAGAACAGGCACGCACCCTGCTGCGCAGCATCCCCGAGCAACAGCCCGAAGACGCACGGACGAAGATAGGCCTGGAACTGCAATTGCTGCGCGACTACAAGCTGTACCCCGCCGCGTACAAGTTGCTGACCGATGCGCTTGCGCGCAGTCCGGACGATATTGACTGGATCTACGACCAAGCCATGCTGGCGGAGAAGATCGGACAGATTGACGAGATGGAGCGCCTGTTGCGCCGCGTTATCGCAGCCAAGCCTGACTACTACCACGCCTACAACGCGCTGGGGTACTCCTTGGCCGATCGAAATATGCGGCTGCCAGAAGCCCGCCAACTCATCAAAAAAGCATTGGAGTTTGCTCCAGACGACCCTTTCATCGTTGACAGCCTGGCCTGGTTGGAGTTTCGCGGGGGCAACGCCGCCGAGGCATTGCGCTTGTTACAGCAAGCCTACCAAGCGCGCCCGGATGCCGAAATTGCCGCCCATTTGGGCGAGGTGCTTTGGTCCATGGGCCAACGCGCTGAGGCCATGGACGCCTGGAAGCGGGGCATGGAGCTCAACCCCAACAACGAGACCCTGTCCGAAACCATCCAGCGACTCAGCCCAAAACCGTGATCGCGTTGCTGCGCACTGGCCCACCTTGGGTTCTGTTAATTGCTATTATTTTTATAGCTGGTTGCGCAAGCAGGACGGTGCTTGACGGCACATTTGATGCTGAAAATCCGCGTTGGCAAGGCCGCATGGCGCTCAAGGTGCAAAGCACGCCGCCCCAGGCATTTGCGGCAGACTTCGATCTTCAGGGCAATGCCCAGGCAGGCAGTTTGGCATTCACATCCCCCTTGGGCAACACGCTGGCGCGCTTGCAATGGGATGGCAGTGCGGCCGTGCTGCACAGCGGCGGACAGTCCCAGCACTTCGACTCGCTGGACGCATTGACCCGCCACACGCTGGGCACCGAATTACCCATTGCCAGCCTGTTTTCCTGGCTGCAAGGTACCGCCATCGACACGCCTGGGTGGCAAGCTGATTTGCACAACCTGCCGACAGGACGCCTGGAGGCACGCCGCCTGACTTCGGATGCCCCGGCAGAATTGAAAATCATTCTAGAGCGCTGATTCACAGCGTTCAGCCCGTAGATAATCCCGCCATGCAGTCGCTCTACGACATTCCCGCCCCCGCCAAACTAAACCTGTTTTTACACATCACAGGTAGGCGCGCGGACGGATACCACCTGCTGCAATCCGCCTTCATGCTGATTGATTGGTGTGACACCCTGCATTTCGAGCTGCGCCAGGACGGCCAGATCAGCCGTGAAGACCTCACCTGGAGCCTTCCCGCAGATGACTTGATCGTCCGCGCCGCGAAAGCGCTGCAAGGACTCACGCAATCCCCATTGGGCGTGCATATCGGAGTCGCCAAATCTGTGCCAGCACAAGCCGGCATGGGTGGCGGCTCATCAGACGCAGCATCCACCTTGCTCGCGCTCAACCGCTTGTGGAAACTGAATCTCTCACTGGAAACCCTGATGCGATTGGGCTTGACCTTGGGAGCAGATGTGCCATTTTTCCTGGGCGGCCACAACGCTTGGGTCCAAGGAATTGGCGACCAAATCGCGCCACTTGATATCGCGCAAGCGCGCTTTGTGGTCGTGAAACCCGACGCGGGTTTAGAGACAAGCTTGATTTTTTCCGCCAGCTCCCTAAAACGCGACTCTGAGCCTGCTATAATTTCAGGCTTCGCTGCAGATGCATTTGACTTTGGTCGAAACGACTTGCAAGCCGTCGCCGAAACCCTTTGCCCAGGTGTGACGCAAGCCATTCAGTGGTTAGCGTCCAAGGGTTTAAGCGGTCGGATGACTGGTTCTGGAAGTGCTGTATTTGCGCACTTGCTGCATGAAATTGATGTGTGTGACGCGCCAAACGCGTTTCAAGTCAGGTTGTGCAACAGCTTGGATGTTCACCCACTTGTGGGTTGGGCAACCAGCGATGGTTTATCGGTGGGCAGTGTTTAGCTGTCAACCCGTGTAGGGGAGTCGCCAAGTTGGTTAAGGCACTGGATTTTGATTCCAGCATGCGAAGGTTCGAATCCTTCTTCCCCTGCCAAATCTGTTTTCCGGAACAAGCCGGAAACGGCATGCGCAACGTACAGAAATAAACCTACTCTCTTCGCTGGAACCCACATGCAGGCACCCACCCCCCCTGATTTCATGGTTTTCACCGGCAATGCCAATCCTGGCATGGCAGCGGAAATTGCCCGTCACCTCGGCATCTCTTTAGGGTCGGCCACTGTCGGCCGCTTCTCCGATGGCGAAGTTACCGTAGAGATCAACCAAAACGTGCGTGCTCGTGATGTGTTCGTGGTGCAAAGCACCTGCGCCCCGACCAACGAAAACCTGATGGAATTGCTTATCATGGTGGATGCGCTCAAGCGCGCATCAGCCGAGCGCATCAGCGCGGTGATCCCCTACTTTGGTTACGCCCGCCAAGATCGCCGCCCTCGCTCCAGCCGGGTGCCAATTACCGCCAAGGTTGTCGCCAACATGCTGCAGACCGTCGGTGTCGCGCGCGTGCTGACCATGGATCTGCACGCTGACCAGATCCAAGGCTTCTTTGACATTCCGGTTGACAATATTTATGCATCCCCCGTGCTTTTGGGCGATTTGCGCACCAAGAACTACGAAGACCTCATCGTCGTATCCCCGGACGTCGGCGGCGTGGTCCGTGCACGGGCGCTCGCCAAGCAGCTCGGCTGTGATCTGGCCATCATTGACAAGCGTCGGCCCAGGGCCAACGTGAGCGAAGTGATGCACGTCATCGGTGAAATCGAAGGGCGCAACTGCGTCATCATGGACGACATGATTGACACCGCCGGCACCCTGGTCAAAGCCGCAGAAGTTCTGAAAGAGCGTGGCGCCAAGAAGGTGTACGCCTATTGCACCCACCCCATTTTTTCTGGTCCCGCCATTGAGCGCATTGCCAGTGGCAGTGCAATCGACGAAATCGTCGTGACCAACACCATCCCGCTCAGTACAGCGGCCATGGGTTGCAAAAAAATCCGCCAACTCTCCGTGGCTCCGCTGATTGCAGAAACAATCATGCGTATTGCTAAGGGTGAGTCGGTCATGAGTTTGTTCTCGGACCAAGAAAACCTCTTCTGAGTTGACTGGGCCGGGGCAAAACCCCGACGTCGCAGCCTCACATTGCAGGCAGCAGGCGTCTTTTTAAAACCGGAGTCACACTGGTCGCGGTGGACTCTTTCAGGAGTAAATTATGAATTTTGTCGCTTTTGAGCGCGCTAAGCAGGGCACGGGTGCGAGCCGCCGTCTCCGCATTACTGGCCGTACACCCGGTATCGTTTACGGTGGTGCTGCCGAAGCATTGGCCATCGAGATTGACCACAACGCACTGTGGCACGCCATCAAGAAGGAAGCGTTTCACGCTTCCGTGCTGGACATGGAACTCGCTGGCACGACCCACAAGGTCCTGCTGCGCAACGTGCAAATGCACCCCTTCAAACAATTGATTTTGCACATCGACTTCCAACGGGTCGATGCCACCACCAAACTGCACATGAAAGTGCCATTGCACTTCAGCGGCGACGAGAATTCACCTGCAGTCAAAACCGATGGATGCATTGCCAACCACGTTATGACTGAAATTGAAGTGCTGTGCCTGCCAGGCGATCTGCCTGAATTCATTGCCGTCGATTTGAGCGGCTTGAAGAAAAACGCATCCCTGCACCTGGCTGACATCACATTGCCCAAGGGCGTGACTGCAGTGGCCCGTGGTGGCAACAAGAACCCCGTGTTGGTGTCTGTGGTGGCCATTGCTGGTGCACCTGAGGCTCCTGCTGCGGACGCGGCTGCCGCTCCGGCTGGCAAAGGTGGCAAGGCTGCCGCTGGTAAAGCGGCTCCTGCTGCGAAGCCCGCTGCAAAGCCTGCTGCCAAGAAGTAATCTACCGTCCGCGGTAGGTCCGAGAGGCCCACTTCGGTGGGCCTTTTTTTTGGCCAGCTAAACTCCAGAAATGATCAAATTGTTTGTGGGGCTGGGTAATCCCGGCCCGGAATACGAAGCCACGCGGCACAACGCCGGTTGCTGGTGGGTTGAGCAACTGGCCCGCGAGCTGAAAGTCTCGCTGAGTATGGACAAGGGCTACCACGGCTTGGTTGCACGCACCACTGTCAACGGCCAAACCATCTGGTTACTGGAACCCCAAACGTTCATGAACCTGTCGGGAAAATCCGTTTCAGCTTTGGCGCGTTTTTTCAAAATAGCCCCCCAGGAAATATTGGTTGCCCATGACGAACTGGACATCGCGCCCGGTGAAGCCAAACTCAAACTGGGCGGCAGCCACGCCGGACACAACGGTCTGCGCGACATCCATGCGCAACTCGGAACAGACGACTATTGGCGCCTTCGCCTAGGCGTCGGGCATCCGGGCGTCAAGGCGGAAGTTATCAACTGGGTACTGAAAAAGCCTTCGCTGGACCACCGCATTGCCATCGAGCAGGCGATTGACCGGTCGTTGAAGGCCTTGCCGCACTTCATTTCAGGCGATATGGAAAAGGCCACCATGCTGATACACACCAGCAAGCCGCCACGACCAAAACCACCCAAACCACTCGAACCGACGCCGGTGGTGTCGACCGAACCGGCACCGCCAGCTGCGTCTGCAACTACTTCTTCAAGTATCGACCCATGAACACCTCCAGAAACATACTCCCAATTGCTCTACTTTTGATAGCTGCCTGCGCAGTATCCACGGGGGCTTGGGGCCAAAAAGTCTATCGATGTGGAGCCAGCTACAGCCAGACGCCCTGCCCGGATGCCGCGATCGTGGATGCCGGCGATGCGCGCAGCAAAGCGCAAAAGACACAGGCAGACCAAGCCACTGCACGCGATGTCAGAACCGCCAACACCCTGGAGCAGGCGCGTCTAAGAGACGAAAAAGCAGCCACCGCCCAGAGCCAACCCACGGCCAAGGGCAGCAAGTCCAAAACGTCCAACTCTAAAGCGAAGACCGAAGCGAAGGCTCACGGGACTACGCAGAAAAAATCCAAGAAAGAGAAAGAACCAGAGTTCTTTACCGCCAAACCGACACCCGAAAAAACGACAGAGCCGTCAAAATCCGGCAACTAGAGTCAGCACAAGGGCCAACGTAAGCGCGGCCTACTCATGTCACCTCACGCCACCGACTCCGGCTTCACGGCCAACTGCAAGCGGCGGTACTTTTGCCATAGCGTCTCCTTGTCCTCGATGAACAAGGGATTGACCGGGATACAGGCCACCGGGCAGACCTGCACGCACTGCGGCTCGTCAAAATGCCCTACACACTCGGTACATTTGTTCGGGTCGATCTCGTAAATTTCAGGCCCTAAAAAAATGGCCTCGTTGGGGCACTCGGGCTCGCACACATCACAGTTGATGCAGTCGTCGGTAATGATCAAGGCCACGCTCAGGGCTCCTCAACATCCACTGCTGGTTCTTCGGGCATCTTCACAATCATGACGGGCACCCCACTGGCGTGCAACACTTCGTTGGAAACTGAGCCCAGCATGGCACTGCGCAGGGCACTGGCGCCACGGGCACCCATCACAATCAGATCGCAGCCAAAGCGCTCGGAAATATCAATGATGGTGTGCGCCGGGTCGCCCTTGGCAACTTCGCATTCGTAGTCCACCCCAGCACCGTCCAGCACGGCCTGTGCAGACTGCAAGGCATGCACACCGGCCTCGGCACTGACGCGGTCAATCACCTCAGGATCATGGGCCACCAGCAACTCATACAGAGTTGCGGGCTCCTGCACATTGGCCAGCACAGCGGTCCCGGACAAGCCATCTTTAAGCAAGCGAACCGCGAAATGCACTGCCTCCAACGACAACTCTGATCCGTCCACGGGCAATAGTATTTTCATAGTCTTCTCCTGGGGTTCTAGGTCTTGCTAGTTTGCAACTTGGCAAGCAGGCGCGCAAGCACTTGTGGCGCGACAAATTGAGCCACATTGCCCTGCAAAGTGGCGATTTCGCGCACCAGGGTGCTGGAGATGTGCTGATACCGCGCATCGGGCGTCAGAAACACGGTCTCTATATCAGGTGCCAATGCGCGGTTCATGCCCGCCAACTGGTTTTCATAATCAAAATCGGTCACAGAACGCACGCCGCGTACCATGGCACGGGCTCCGTGCGCCACGGCAAAGTCGCGCACCAGGCCCGTAAAGCCTTCCACCTGCACATTGCCGTAGGGCCGTACCACTTCGCGCACCGACTCCAGTCGCTCTTCCAGACTGAACATCGTCTTTTTGTGGTGGGCGGTGGCCACGGCCACGATGACGGTGCCAAACAGCCCCGCAGCCCGCCGAATCAGGTCCTGGTGGCCCAAGGTGACGGGGTCGAACGTACCGGGGTAGATCGCGATTACAGAGTTCGGCATGGCGTGCTCCTTTGGCGTGGTCACGGCGCGGCGATCAGTAAATGCGCGTGCACCGCACCGGCTTTCAGATAACGGTGCACCACCAGCCCCATCGGGGCCAAAAGCTCATCCGTCCACTTGGTGGGGCCTTCCAGGTACACAAACCCACCGGGTGCCAAGGCGCGTGCGGCGGCCACCAAGGCAGGCTCGTACAAGGCAGAATCGAACGGGGGGTCCAAAAATATGACGTTTTGAGTGGCGGGTGCCAGATGTCGCAGCGCGGCCACGCCCTCGCCCCGCACGATGCGTACCGCATGGGCACTTAAGTGGGCCTGCGTGCTGTCCAACTGGGTTACCAAGGTGCCGTCTTGCTCTACCAGCAGCACTTCCAGCGCTCCACGCGATGCCGCCTCAAAGCCCAAAACGCCGGTGCCGGCAAAGACGTCCGCACAGCGCCAGCCGGTCAGGTCCTGGCCCAGCCAGTTGAACAGCGTCTCACGCACGCGGTCCGGCGTGGGACGCAAGCCCGGCTTATCGGCAACTTTGAGCTTGGTTCGCTTCCATTGCCCACCGATGATGCGGACTTCATGGGTTTGGATGAGCTTGGCACGCACAGGCCGCACCGGGCGACCATTGGGGCCCACTTTTGCTTTGGTTTTTTCTTTCATTGGCAAAGCTTAACCGAAGGGCCCGGGTTTTCAGTTAGACTGAAATGAAGGAGTCATCACTATGGCAGGCGTATTCGGTAAAGATCCCAACATGAAGAAGAGCAACCACGCGGAGATGGAGCGGGTAGCGGCGGAGCGCAAGCGCAAGCTGGCGGAAGCGGCGGCTAAATTCAACCAAAAGAAACCCGTCCCCGCGACGGACGACACAGCCAAAAAATAAGGGCTGCGCGCACAAATAAAGGCCCCTTAATTGGGGCTTTTACTTTTGTTGGCTGCGCTTTGCGCCGCTCCTCTCAGCGCGTACCACCCAAGCCGCCAACCATCTTTCGACGGCCCCCGGTTTTTATTTGGCGGCGTCTTGCGCCCCCAGCACCACGGTCACCATCTTTTCCGGCTGCAGCTTGCGAGCAAAGGCGGCGCGGATGTCGCCCAGCTTCAGTTTTTGCACCTGCTGCGTCCAGGTGTCCAGGTAGTCCAGCGGCAGGCCGTTCCAGGCGATATTGGCCACGTTGCCCAGCAGCTTGCGGTTGCCGTCGATCAGCAGCGGGAAACCGCCAATCAGGTTGTCCTTGGCGGCCTGCAACTCTGCCGCAGTTGGGCCGTTGGCGACAAACTTGGCGACCACCTCCCGCACCAGTTGCAGGGCCTGCTGGGCCTGATCGGGCCGCGTTTGCAGGCCGATGGTGAAGGCTCCGGCATGCATGCCGGGGGAAAAGTGGCTGTACACGCCGTAGGTCAGGCCGCGCTTTTCACGCACCTCTGTCGTCAGGCGTGAGGTGAACCCGCCGCCGCCCAAAATGTGGTTGCCCACCGTAAGAGCGAAGAAGTCCGGGTCCATGCGCTTGAAGCCGGGCTGCCCCACCAGCACATGGGCCTGCGCCGACGCAAAGGCGATACGCTGCTCCTGCGGCGCCGCCAAGGGCTGCACCTCGGCCACGGGCGGCAGCGCCGGGCAGTTGGCCACCGGCACCCGGGCAAAAATCTGCGTCACCAGCGCATCAGCCTGGGCACGGTCCAGCGCGCCGACGATGCTGACCCGGGCATCGCAGGGTTGGATAGCCCGGGTGTGCAGGGCTTGCATGTCTTGCACCGAGATGCGGTTCAGCGTGGCCTCGGTCATCTCGTGCCCATACGGGTGGCTGCCGTAGATCGCGCGGGAATACGCCTTGGCCGCCAGCGTGGCCGGGCGGGTGTCAGCCTCTTTCAGGGAGGCAATCAGTTTGGGACGGTCACGCAGCCAGGGCGCTTCGGGGAATGACGGCTCACCCAACTGCCGGGCCGCCAGCGCAGCCGCCTTGGCCAGCAGGTCTGGGTAGGTCAGCGAGCGCAGGGCAAAACTCATGCGGTCATTGCCCGCACCGCCGCCAAATGAGGCACCCAGATCGGCCCAGGCTTCGCTCAGCCCGTTCTCGTCCAGCGCCGGCTCGGCCCCGTGGGCGCGCACGCCGTTGGCCAAAGCACTGGCCATCAGGCTGGCGAGGCCGGCTTGCTCGGCGGGGTCGCGCCGGCTGCCGGCGTCAAACTCGATCTGCACGTCGACCATCGGAATGGCCGGGCTTTCCACTAGGTACACCCGCACGCCCGAGGCTTGCGTCCAGTGCGTGATGGGAATGCCCGCCCATGCAAAATTTACAAGGAAAAGACCTATAGCCCCCGTGCATATTGCGCGGGCAGCTCTTTTATTGATAGCAATCATGGAATAACCTCAGTGCCGTGCGCCAGTCTGGGGCACCCGGGGTTTGCGTTGTTTGTCCAGCGGCTGGGGCAGCAAGGTGGCCACCGTCAGCGCATCGTCCCCAAAATACTTGGCGGCCACGGCCTGCACCTGCTGGGGCGTGATGGCACGCAGGCGATTGATGATGCGCGCGTCCGCGTCCAGCGGAAAGCCGTTGACCCAATGGACCCCCAGGATGCGCGCCTGGTTGAACACGCTGTCGAGCTTGTAGACCTCGCCCGCCACCCACTGGGTCTTGACGCGTTGCAGCTCGGCCCGCTGTACCCCGTCGCGCGCCACGCGGGCCACCTGCTCGCGCAGGGCCACCTCCACCTGGGCCGCAGTCTTGCCGCTGGCGGGCACCCCAAACAGCATGAACACCTGCGGCCCGCGGGCGCTTAAGCCGGAGTGGGCACTAGCACTGTCGGCGACGTGGTCTTCCGGCTGGGTAAGCGCCCGCTCCAGCCGCGCGCCGTCATAGCCATCCAATACGGCCGACAGGACCGTCAACGCCAACGCTTCGTCACTGGGGCTCATGGCGCCGGAAGGTGATTCGGCCAACCCCTGCGCCGTCAAACCGGGGGTCTTGAAGGCCAGAGCCACGTAGGCTTGCTCGGCCGGGGCCTTGAAGTTGAGGCGGCGCAGGCCTGACTGTTCAGGCTCCTCGCGCGGTTTGCGCGCTTCCAACGCGCGCTTCGGGATGGCACCATAGTATTTTTCGGCAAGCGCCTTCACCTGGGCCACATCCACATCCCCGGCCACCACCACGGCAGCATTGGCCGGGGTGTACCAGCGCTGGTAGAAGGCGCGGGCGTCCGCTGGCGTCATGGCGTCCAGGTCGCTCATCCAGCCCACTACCGGGCGGCGGTAGGGGGAGGCGGTGAACACGGTGGCGTCCATGGCCTCGTGCAGGCGGGCGTGCGGGTTGTCCTCGGTGCGCATGCGGCGCTCTTCCTTGACCACTTCCAGCTCTTTGAGAAAATCGGCGTCGCTCCATTGGCTGTGGGCAAAGCGGTCGGCCTCCAGGCGCATCACGTCTTCCAGCCGCTGAGCCGGAATCTGCTGGTAGTAGCCGGTGTAATCCTTATTGGTAAAGGCGTTTTCACGCCCACCCAAGGCCGCCACCCGCCGGGAAAAGTCCCCAGCCTTCACGGTGGGCGTTCCCTTGAACATCATGTGCTCCAGGACATGGGCCACGCCCGAGGTGCCATCCACCTCGTCCATCGAGCCCACCCGCACCCACAGCATGTGCACCGCGGTGGGGGCCCGGTGGTCGGGCTTGACGATCAGCGTCATGCCGTTGGACAGGGTGAACTGCTCCACGGCCGCCGACTCCGCGCTGGCCGGGGCCAACAGTCCGGCCCCCAGCGCCAGAACCAGGGCCGGAACCAGTCGACTGGCGAGCCGATTGCGGGAAGAAGTGAAGGCCGCAAAAAACGGCATGGACAGGCGGGATGGGTGTTTCATAGAATGGTGTGATTCTAAGAACGTCACACATGTTCAGCTTTTTCAAAAAAAAATCCCTTCCCCCACCCGCTGTGACTCCCACGGTGCCAACTGCAGCACCGACGATTTCACCCCCGCCCTTGCCCAGCGCGTTTCCCGCGGGCGGCTCGCTCATTGGCAGTGCGCTGGTCACCCCCATCGATATTCCGCTGCCCAGCGCCGTCCCACCTGAGCGGCAAAAGTGGCTGGACAAGCTGAAAGCCGGGCTAGGGCGCACCGCCTCCAGCATCTCGGGCGTATTTGTCGGCACCCAGATTGATGAGGCCCTGTACGAGGACCTGGAAGGCGCACTGCTGATGTCGGATGCCGGGGTCGCGGCCACTGAATATGTGCTGGCCGAGTTGCGCCGCAAGGTGAAAGACAGCGGCATCACCCACCCGGTGGCGCTGAAAAACGCGCTGGTGGCTACCCTGACCGAGATGCTGCAGCCGCTGCAAAAGCCGCTGGTGATTGGCCAGCACACGCCCACCGTCATCATGGTCACCGGCGTCAACGGCGCTGGCAAAACCACATCCATTGGCAAGCTCACCCGCCATTTATCCGACAACGGCGCCAGCGTGCTGCTGGCGGCGGCCGACACCTTTCGCGCCGCCGCACGCGAGCAGCTCACCGTCTGGGCCGACCGCAACACGGTGGAGATCATCAGCCAGGAAGGCGGCGACCCTGCTGCCGTCAGCTACGACGCGGTGTGCGCCGGCAAGGCACGCGGCAAAGACGTGGTGCTGGTCGACACCGCCGGGCGCCTGCCCACCCAGTTGCACCTGATGGAAGAGCTAAAAAAAATCAAACGGGTGATCCAGAAGGCAGGCGAAGCCAACGGCGCACCGGCCAACGGTATGCCACCGCACGAAATCCTGCTGGTGATTGATGGCAACACCGGCCAGAATGCCCTCGCTCAAGTGCGCGCCTTTGACGACGCACTGGGCCTGACCGGCCTGATCATCACCAAGCTGGACGGCACGGCCAAAGGCGGCGTGCTGGCGGCCATTGCCCGCGAACGGCCGATTCCGGTGTATTTCATCGGTGTGGGCGAAAAGCTGGATGAGCTGGAAACCTTCAACGCCCGCGAATTTGCGCAGGCTCTTTTGGCCTAACCCAAAAATACCGAACCCATGACACCTCTGAATCGTCGTCACGCCCTCGCGCTGTTGGGCGCGGGCATTGCCACCCCTGTGTTTTCCCAAACCAACCCCGCCTGGAGCCAGATTGAGGCACAAGCCCGTGGGCAAACGGTGTACTTCAACGCCTGGGGCGGTAGTGAGCCCATCAATGCCTACATCCAATGGGCGGCAGGCGTTGTGCTGCAGCGCTATGGCGTGAAGGTGGAGCACATCAAGGTGACGGACGCTGCCGACGTGGTCAAACGCGTGCGCAACGAAAAAGCCGCAGGCAAGGCCGACGGCACGGTTGACATGGTGTGGATCAATGGCGAAAACTTCCTGGCCATGAAACGCGAAGGCCTGCTGTTTGGACCGTTTGCCGAAAAGCTGCCGTCCTACGCCTATGTCGATGTGCAGGGCAAGCCCACCACGCGCATTGATTTTTCGGAGCCCGTGGACGGCATGGAAGCCCCCTGGGGCATGGCGCAGCTCACCTTCATGGTCGACAGCAAACGCGTGCCCCAGCCCCCAAAGAATTTGACCGAGCTGCTGGCCTTTGCCAAGGCCAACCCCGGGCGGGTCAGCTACCCGCGCCCACCCAACTTCCACGGCACGACGTTTGTGAAGCAGGCACTGCTGGACGTCAACACCGACCGCACCGCGCTGTACCAGCCGGTCACCCCAGAGAAATTTGCCAGAGCCACCGCACCGCTGTGGACCTATCTGGACGCGCTGCACCCGCACCTGTGGCGTGCCGGCAAACAGTTTCCCAACACCGCAGCCGCCATGGTGCAGATGATGGCCGACGGTGAACTGCTGCTGGCGCTCACCTTCAACCCCAACGAAGCTGCGAACGAAATAGCCGCCAAGCGCCTGCCTATAAGCGTAACCAGCTATCAATTCAGTAGCGGAACCATCGGCAACACGCACTTTTTGGCGATTCCCGTGAATGCCCGTGCCAGCGCCGGAGCCCAGGTGTTCATCAATTTCTTGCTGGGTGCCCAGGCCCAGGCGCGCAAAGCCGACATCGCCATCTGGGGTGACCCCACGGTGCTGGCATTGGACAAATTGCCGGCCGCCCAGCGCGCGTTGTTTGCCGCCAAACCGCTGCCCGGACAAGTGGCGAGCAGCGCCCCGGCGATCCCCGAACCCCACGGCAGCTGGGTCGACCCGCTGGAAAAAGAATGGCTGAAACGCTACGGGCAAACCCCCTAAAACTTGCCAAGCGATAGGGTAGACTGAATCCATGTCCGACCTCGTCAACAGACTCGCCAACCTGACCGCCATCCGCGATCGGGATGCGCTTGATATCGCTTTGGTCACTGCCATCAACGACATGCTGCTGCCGCTGACCAGCGCCATTTGCCGGGTGGTGGGTGAAGCCGGTAACGAGCGCTGGCTGGTCAGCGCCAAACTGCAGTCGGGGCAGACTGCTCCCACTTCGGACTCCGCTTGGTCACCTGTGGAACTGTTGCCACTGCTGACTGACCATCCCCTGCGCCAAAATTCGGCCGCAAAGCAACAGTTTCAACAGGAGACTGGCAGCCCCTGCATTGCTGTGTTTCCCTTGGCCGGTTCAGTGGACTCCATCGGTGTGCTGGAAATTTCCACCAGTGCGCCCATGGATGGCGATTCACTGCGATTGGTGACCGGCGTCTTGCGCCTGTATGCCAACTTCCAAAGTCTGCTGGACTACAGCGAGCGCGACGGCCTGACCGAACTCCTGAACCGCAAGACCTTCGACGGTGCCTTCCTTAAGGCCACCATCGAGCAAAAATTGGCCGACGACCGTGCAGGCGCAGACCGCCGGCATGTGGATTCAACTGGCAGCTACTGGCTGGTCATGATTGACATCGACCACTTCAAACGCGTCAATGACAACTACGGCCACCTGATCGGCGACGAAGTCTTACTGCTGCTGGCGCGCCTGATGCGCGCGCACTTCCGTTTTCACGACCAGTTGTACCGTTTTGGTGGTGAAGAGTTCGTGGTGTTGATGCGCTGCCATGGCGAGGCGGAGGCCGCGGGCGTGCTGGAGCGACTGCGCGCCACTACCCAGGCGCACCAATTCCCACAGGTGGGCAGCATCACCATCAGCATCGGCTTCTCCGAAGTCAAGCCCGGCGACACCCCCAGCGGTGCGTTTGAGCGCGCCGACAAGGCCGTGTACCACGCCAAAGGCCATGGCCGCAACCAAGTGTGCAGCCATGCCGCTTTGGTTGCCAGCGGTGACCTGGTGGAAGCTGCGGCCAATGTGGGTGACATGGAACTGTTTTAACGGCTTTGTACACTTGGGGGCATGAGCACCCCAACCACCGCCCTTCTCCCCCGCATCGAAATCGAGTCCGCCCCGCACCCCACTGCTGCCGTCCTCTGGCTGCACGGCTTGGGTGCCGACGGCAATGATTTCGCCGGCCTCGTCCCTGAGCTGAACCTAGCCGGGTGCCCGCCGATTCGCTTCATTTTCCCCCACGCACCCAGCATTCCCGTCACCCTCAACGGTGGTTACGTGATGCCAGCGTGGTACGACATCATGGGTACCGACCTGATCAGCCGCCAGGACGCCGCCGGCATTCAGAAGTCGGAACGCGCCATCACCGCCCTGATTGACCATGAAATTTCCCGCGGCATTGCGCCTGAGCACATCGTGCTGGCCGGGTTTTCGCAAGGCTGCGCCATGGCGCTGCACACCGGTTTGCGCCTGCCCTACCGACTGGCCGGCATCATGGCCCTGTCGGGCTACCTGCCGCTGGCCGACCGCTTTGTGGACGAGCGCCACAGCGCCAATGCCCACACCCCCGTCTTCATGGCGCACGGCACGCAGGACCCGGTGGTGGTGCTGGCACGCGGTGAATCTTCGCGCGATGCGCTGGCAGCCATGGGCCACCCGGTGCAGTGGCACACCTACCCCATGCAGCACAGCGTGCATCCGCGGGAAATTGCCGATATTTCCGCATTCTTGAAACAAGTGCTGGGAGTTGCAGCCCCCACGGTTGCTCACCATGTGTAGCTCCCTGCCCCCCAAGGGGGCCACGTTTCGCCTTGGGGCGGCCCGGCAGCGAAACCTGCCCGCGCCAACCGCGTGAGCGCGCGCACTCACCCGCTGGTGCTCGGGATCGACTTTGGCACTTCAAACTCCGCCGCCGCACTGATTGGGTTGGATGGGCAGCTGCACGTCATCCCGCTGGACGGACGGCGTTCCGAGATGCCCACTGCGCTCTTTTTCGCCAACGAGACCCACACCGTGCTCTATGGCAGCGAAGCGATGCAAGCCTATCTGGCGGGCACCGAAGGCCGCTTGTTGCGCTCACTCAAAAGCCTGTTAGGTAGCCGCTTGATGGAGGAGTACACGCTGGTCAACGGCCAGTCGATCCAGTTTTTTGACATCGTGGTGCTGTTCTTCAAAGAACTAAGGCGCCGCTGCGAGGCCCATGTGGGCCACCCGATTGAGCGCGCCATGCTGGGCCGCCCGGTGCATTTTGTGGACGACAACCCCGAGCGCGACGCACTGGCGCAAGCCACCCTGGGCCGGGCCGCCACCGAGGCGGGTTTCACCCATATTGATTTTCAGCTGGAACCGATTGCCGCCGCGTTTGACTTTGAGCAGCGCGTCAGCATGGAAACCAGCGCGCTGGTGGTGGACATCGGCGGGGGCACCTCCGACTTCACCGTGATCCGGCTGAACCCGGCCCGTGGCCAGCACTGGGACCGCAGCGCCGATATTTTGGCCACCACAGGCGTGCACATTGGCGGCACCGACTTTGACCGCCTGCTGGACCTGTCCACCGTGATGCCGCTGCTGGGCTACAAACACCTCGGCACCGGTGGGCGCCCGGTACCCAACAGCGTGTTTTTTGACCTCAGCACCTGGCACCTGATCCACCAAGCCTACACCCGCAAGGCCATGCACTTTGCCAAAGAGCTGTGGACCGACTACACCGACCAGACCCTGCACGGGCGCTTGATGGAAGTGCTGGAGGGCCAGCACGGCCACCGCATTTTGGCGGGCGTGGAGGCTGCCAAGATTGCCTGCTCGGTGTCGCACGAAGCGTCCGTGGTCAAGCTGGACTTCTTGCGCAGCGAATTGGACCCCACCATCACCGCCGACGGCATGGCCGACGCGCTGCAACAGGCCTTGGCCCAGGTGGTGCAATGCGCCACTTCCTGCGTGCAGGAATCGGGACTGGCGGCGGTAGACGTGGTCTACCTCACCGGCGGCTCCTCGGCCCTGCGCCCGCTGATGGAAGCACTGCAAGCCGCCATGCCCAATGCAACCTTGGTCAGCGGCGACCGCTTTGGCGGCGTGGCCGCCGGACTGGCCTATGCGGGGGCGGTGCAGCAAGCTTAGATACTATTAATTTGATAGCTGCTTGCGCATATTCCACGGGGGCTAGAGGCCTATTTGATGCATAAAATGGCCGTAAACCACCCTGCCAAATACTCACCCTACCACCGCACCATCGCCGCCTCTCTTCTGGCGGCCATCGGCGTGCCGCTGGTGTGGAGCCTGTGGGCGGCCGCAGCTGCAGGCGTCGGCAGCGCGGGCTGGCTGGCACTGGCGGCCGATCCGCAAACACTGCGCGCCCTGGCCATGAGCCTGTGGACCGGGTTGGCCTCCACCCTGCTGGCCGTGGCGGGTGCGGCGTGGCTGCTGTCCAGCAGCTTTGCGCAACCCGTGTGGGCGAGGTTGGTGCGCGCGCTGTCACCCATGCTGGCAGTGCCCCACGCGGCGTTTGCCATTGGGCTGGTGGCGCTGATCGCCCCCAGCGGCTGGGTGCCGCGTGCGCTGTCGCCCTGGGCCACCGGTTTTGATGCCCCACCACCGTGGCCGACCACGCAAGACCCCTGGGGGCTGGGACTGGTGGCGGTGCTGGTGCTCAAGGAAATTCCTTTTTTGCTGTGGGTGGCTGCAGCCCATTTGCAGCGTCCCGATGTGGCAAAACGCCTCCAGCAGGAGCTGCGTCTGGCCCACACACTGGGCTATTCGCAGCAGGCCGCGTGGTGGCGTGTGGCTTGGCCCCAGCTGCGCCCCCGCTTAGGCGCGCCCATGCTGGCGGTGCTGGCCTACAGCCTGACGGTGGTGGACATGGCGCTGGTCATCGGCCCGACCTCGCCGCCGACCCTGGCCGTGCTGGCATGGCAGTGGCTGCAAGACGCCGATATCGCCACCAACGCGCAGGGTGCCGCCGCAGCCTGGTTGCTGGGCGCTGTGCTGGCGCTGTGCGCGGCGCTGGCGTGGTGGACGACGCAGGCACCTATGTGGCGCACCCGTTGGACGCGCGGCACACCACACAGCGCCGCGCCTTGTACTAGCGCATCCAACGCACGCAGCCGAGCCACGGCACGTTCGTACCCGTTGGGGGTGCTGCTAGGCCCGCTGGGAGTGCCAAGGCTGAAGTCACTGGGGCTGGGGCTGTGGCTGCTGGGCGGCCTTTACGCCGCCGTACTGGCCGCCTTGCTGGTGGGCAGTGTGTCCGGCCACTGGCCGTTTCCCATGCTTTGGCCACAAAGCCTGAGTGGAGCGGCATGGCAATCGGTGCTGGCCAGCAGCCCTACCCTTTGGACGACGGTGTGGCTGGGTGCCTCCAGTAGTTTGTGCGCCCTGCTGTGGGCCGTGGCCTGGCTGGAGTGTGCGCCTGTGGCCTGGCACGCCCGCGCCCAACCCCTGCTGTACCTGCCCTTGGCGCTGCCCGGCGTGCTGTGGGTGGTGGGCCTGCACCGCCTGTCGCTGGCGTGGGGGCTTGACACCTTGGGGCTGGGGCTGTGGCTGGCCCACACCCTGGCCTGTCTGCCCTATGTGCTGCTGGCGTTAAACGGCCCGTACGCCGGATTTGATGTGCGCTTGCGCCAGGTAGCGGCCAGCCAGGGCCATGGCCACTGGAAGTTTTTGCTACGGGTGAAATGGCCGCTGCTGCGCGCCGCGCTGGCCGCCAGTTTCGCGATTGGCTTTGCCGTCAGCGTGGCGCAGTACCTGCCCACGCTGTATGTGGGCGCCGGGCGCTTTGCCACAGTGACCACCGAGGCGGTGAACCTGGCCGCGGGCGGGCAGCGCGCCCTCACCGCCGCCTTTGCGGGCTTGCAGTGGCTATTGCCAGTGCTGGTGTTTGCGCTGGCGGCACTGCTGGGGCGTCCCCGGCGGTTTCCAACACCTGCTGCGGGTGGGCACAATGGCGCTCTTTGACCGTACTTTTGAATAGCGCGCCACCACCGTGTCCACTGCCCCTGCACCCCTTCCCTGGTTTGACTTGCCCCATGCCCCCGCCATAGGCACCGTGCTGGGCCATCGCCACGCCCTGCCCGATGGGCAAGCCACCATGCACACGGTAGACGGCCCACAGCCCTTTCGCGTGCTGCTGCTGCGCAGTGGCGAAGAGGTCAAGGTCTATGCCAACCGCTGCGCCCACTTTGGCGTGCCGCTGGCCGCCAAGCAAGAGCAGCTGCTGTTCAAACCCCACATCAGCATCACTTGCAATGTGCACTATGCCCGCTACCGCTGGGCCGACGGCGTGTGTGAGTCTGGTGAGTGCGAGGGCGAGTCCCTCATTGCCATTCCGGTGGTGGTGGATGCGCAGGGGCAAATCCGCATTGCCAACCCGGGTGCAGCAAACGCCACCCCATGACGCTGACGATTGACATCCGGACCCTGGCGACCCCCAACACGGTGCTGGTCCGCGGCCTGTGCCTGCAAGTGCCCGGTGGCGTAGTGCACACCGTAATGGGCGCCAGTGGCTCGGGCAAGTCGAGCGTGCTGGCGGCGGTGTGTGGCACGCTGCCACCCGGGCTGGTGTTTGATGGCACCGTGGTACTGAACGGCCAGCGCATTGACCAGTTGCCCACACAGGCCCGACGCGTGGGAATTTTGTTTCAGGAAGACCTGCTGTTCGCCCACATGACGGTGCGCGAAAACCTGCTGTTTGCCGTGCCCCCCGGCCCCAAGGCCGAGCGCGAGGTGCAGGTCGCTCACGGTTTGCGCGATGTGGAAATGATTGATTTCGCCCACGCCGACCCCGCCACACTGTCGGGCGGGCAACGCGCCCGCATTGCACTGGCGCGCGCCCTGCTTGCGCAGCCGCAAGCCCTGTTGCTGGATGAGCCATTTTCCAAGCTGGATGCCCCATTGCGCGTGCGCATGCGCGAGCTGGTTTTTGGGCTGGTGCGCCAGCGCAACATCCCGGCCCTGCTGGTCACGCACGACATCGCAGATGCGGCCGACCCGGCACGCATCACCTGGCTAACGCCTGTCCCCTAAACCGCTGGACTGGAAGCCGCTGGGGGGCGTGGTTTGGTGCGTGGCTTCAAAATTGAAGTAGCCACCTCGCCGCCCAGAATATCGGAGCGCAGTTGCGCAATCGTTTGCATATGTAGCTGCGACACCCGTGCCTCACTGACGCCAAGGGCTTTACCAACCTCATGCATTCGCAGGTCTTCTTCGTAGTAGAGCCGCAGCACCGTTTTTTTCTGTTCCGGCAGCGCGCTGATTGAAGCCACCAAGGCTTGGCGCAGCGCAGCCCGTTGCAGCACCACCAGCGGGTCATCTTGGCGGCTGGCACATTGCTCCAGGTAGGCGTCGGTGCCATCCCCCAGGTCATCCAGAGAGATCAGCATATAGCCATGCGCATCCTGGAGCATGCGCTGGTAGTCGACCAGCGCCAGCCCCATCGCTTGCGCCACTTCACCCTCGGACGGTTGGCGCGCCAGCTCATGCCCCAGCTTCTGAATGGCGATTTCGACGCGGCGCATCTGGCTGCGCACCTGCCGCGGTGCGGGGTCAATGGCGCGCAGGCCATCCAGCATGGCGCCATGCGCACGCAGCGCCACATAGCGGTCAAAGTGCCCCCCTGCCGTGTCGCGGGTCCAGCGCAACAGGGCGTCAATCAGCCCCATCAAACCATCCTGAATCAGGTCATTGCATTCAACGCTCGCTGGCAAGCGCCGCACCAAATTGCGGGCGATGCTCTCCACCAGCGGCGTCTTGTCTTCGATCAGCTGCTGGATACGCGGGTCATTGAGGTCCTGCTTCTTCACCATGCCCCAATGCTATTGCATTGCACGCGCGCCACTCACCAAGTCATTCCGGTTTGGGCAAAGTGGTCCACCAAAAAATCAATCAGCACCCGCACCTTGGGCGCCACATGCTTGCGCGTGGGGTACACGGCATAGATGCCAATGTCGATAGAGTGAAACTGCGGCATCAGCTCCACCAGCGCGCCCGCGGCCAGGTCGCCACCCACCAAAAAGCTGGGTTGCAAAATAATGCCCTGGTGCGCCAAGGCGGCCGCCCGGCAGGTGTCGCCGCTGTTGGTGTGGATGCAGGGCTGGGTCTTGACGCTCACAGGCCCCTGCGGCCCCTCAAAATGCCACTCGTCTTTGGTGGACCAGTAGGTATAGGAGATGACCGCATGGCTTGCCAGCTCCGCCGGTTGCACGGGCTCGCCATGCACGGCCAGGTAGTGCGGTGACGCACACAGCACCATGCGGGTCGTGGCCAGGCGCTTGCTGACCAGGGTGGAGCTGGGCAAGGTCGCAATGCGAATCGCCACGTCGTAGCCTTCGTCCACCAGGTCCACCATGCGGTCTGCCAGAGTAATGTCCAAGGTCACCATGGGGTACTGACTGCGAAACACACCCCACAGCGGGGCCAAATGCAAAATCCCGAAGGTCAGCGGCGCGTTGATGCGCAGCAACCCGCCCGGCGCACCACTGCGCGAGGTGATTTCGGCCTCGGCCTCGTCCACCCCGGCCAGCAGTTCCTTGGCGCGGGCGTAAAACACCTCACCCGCCTCGGTCAGGGACAAGCGCCGCGTGGTGCGGTGCAGCAGGCGTACACCGAGGCGCGTCTCCAGGTCCGCCACGTAGCGCGACATGGCCGCTTTGGGCAAGCCCAATGCCTCAGCCGCCTTGACAAAGCTGCCGGCATCGACCACCGCGCTGAACGACTGCATTTCCAAAAAACGGTCCATAAGAATCGAGGTTTTAGCAGATTAGGCTAAAAATTGAGTTAATGAATCTAGATAGAGGCTATTTATCTTACTTTCAATAACTTATACAGTCCATCCAGTAGATCGCATTTCAACCCACTGGACTCACCATGACCACGCTTCCCCGCAAAGCCCCCGTCTTTTTCATCTCGCACGGTGCCCCCACGTTTGCCCTGGAGCCCGGCGTTTTGGGCCCGCAACTGGGGGCGCTGGGCGAGCAGCTTGCCGACGTGCGGGCGGTGCTGGTGGTGTCCGCGCACTGGCAGACGCAGGGCGTGCAGGTAATGGCCACCGCAGCGCCTGACACCATCCACGACTTTGGCGGCTTTCCATTGGCGCTGTACCAACTGCGCTACGCCGCTGCCGGCAACCCGGAGTTGGCCACTGAGGTGGGCGCGTTATTGGGCGAAGCGGGGCTCAACGTGGGGTTGGACGTGCGCCGCGGGCTGGACCACGGTGCCTGGGTGCCCCTGTGGCATCTGTTGCCCAAGGCCAACATTCCCGTGTTTCAGGTCTCCATGCCCCACAACCTGAGCACCCAAGGCGCACTGCAGTTGGGGCAAGCCTTGGCTGCGATGCGCGAGCGCGGTGTAGCCGTGGTGGCATCCGGCAGCATGACGCACAACCTGTACGAGATCGAGCACACCAACGCCCCGCCACAAGACTACGCGGTGGAGTTTGCCCACTGGGTGCGCCAAACCGTTGCCGCCAACGACGTGCGCCGTCTGGTGGACTACCGCAAGCTCGCGCCGCACGCCCAGCGGGCCCACCCCACCGAAGAACACTTTTTGCCGCTCCTGGTGGCGATGGGGGCGCGCGCAGATGACGATGCTTTGCAGGTCATCCAGGGAGACATCACCCACGGCGTGCTGTCGATGGAGTCGTATGCCTGGGGCCTTGTGTAAGGCTTGGGTGAGGTTTTTAAGGGCCTGCGCTACGATGCAAACCTTTGCACCGACCGCCTTTACATGCTCGACCGATTTGTCACCGCCCTGATTCGCCCCGCCGTGGGCGCCGCCGCCCGTGTGCTGGTGCGTGCGCGCATTGGCGCCAACAGCCTCACGCTTGTGGGGTTTGGCATTGGGCTGGTTGCTGCGTTTTTGATAGCTGGTCACGCATACTACGCGGGGGCTGCAGCCATATTTGCCTCACGTTTGTGTGATGCACTGGACGGTGCGGTGGCACGCCTGACACAGGCCACCGACGCTGGTGGGTTTTTGGACATCGCGCTGGACTTTGTGTTTTACGCCAGCATTCCACTGGCGTTTGCAGTGGCCGACCCCGCGCGCAACGCGCTGGCAGCGGCGGTGCTGCTGGCCGCATTTATAGGCACGGGCACCAGCTTTCTGGCGTTTGCGGTGATGGCGGCCAAGCGTGGACTCACCAGCCTGGACTACCCGGACAAGTCGTTCTACTTTTTGGGCGGTCTGACCGAGGCCACGGAAACGCTGGCCTTTTTTGCCGCCATGTGCGTGTGGCCGCAGCACTTTGCCACGCTGGCCTACGTGTTTGCAGCGTTGTGCGTTATCACCACGGGCACCCGCATCTGGTGGGGTTGGAGGACTTTTTCATGAAACTCTCAAAAATTGCGCTCCTCGTGGGCATTGCGGTGCTGGTACTGCTTTACTTCGCGCTCGACCTGGGGCGGTTTTTGAGCCTGGACTACCTGCAACACAGCCAGGCGAACTTTGCCGCGCTGTATGCGCAGTCGCCCTGGGTGGTCCGGGGTGCGTTCTTTGCCCTGTATGTGGCGGTGGCGTCCCTGTCCCTGCCGGGCGCTGCGCTGCTGACGCTGGCCGGAGGTGGTATTTTTGGCCTGGGCTGGGGGCTGCTGCTGGTGTCGTTTGCCTCCACCCTGGGCGCCACGGTCTCGTTTTTGATGGCGCGCTTTGTGTTGCGCGCCACGGTGCAAGAGCGGTTTGGCGCCCGGCTGCAAGACATCAACCGCGGGGTGGAGCGCGAAGGCGCCCTGTACTTATTCAGCCTGCGGCTGGTGCCGCTGGTGCCGTTCTTTGTCATCAACCTGGCGATGGGCCTGACCACCATGCGCACGCGCACCTTTTACTGGGTCAGCCAACTGGGCATGCTGGCGGGCACCGCCGTGTATGTGAATGCGGGCACCCAACTGGGCCAACTGCAGTCCCTCAAAGGTGTGGTCAGCCCAGGGCTGTTGGGGTCGTTTGTGCTGCTGGGGCTGTTCCCGCTGCTGGCGCGCCGGGCCATGGACGCCATCAAGCAGCGGCGCGTTTATGCGCGCTGGAATTCGGTTAAACCCAAAACCTTCGATCGCAACCTGATCGTGATTGGCGGGGGTGCCGGCGGGCTGGTGTCGGCCTACATTGCCGCGGTGGTCAAGGCCAAAGTGACACTGGTGGAAGCCCACAAAATGGGCGGCGACTGCCTGAACTACGGCTGCGTGCCTAGCAAGGCGCTCATCAAAAGTGCCAAACTGGCACACCAAATGCGCCATGGCGCGCACTACGGCTTAAGCAACACCGAGCCCACCTTTAGCTTCAAGGCCGTGATGCAGCGCATCCACGACATCGTCGCCGCCATCGAGCCGCACGATAGCGTGGAGCGCTACACCGGCCTGGGGGTAGAGGTGCTCCAGGGCTACGCCAAAATCGTCAACCCGTGGACGGTAGAGATCACGCTCAACGGCGGTGGCGTGCAAACCCTCACCACCCGCAGCATTGTGATTGCAGCAGGAGCCCGCCCGCTGGTGCCCGCGCTGCCCGGCCTGGACGAGGTAGGCTATGTAACCAGCGACACGCTGTGGGACACCTTCGCCCAGCTAGACGAGGCGCCCAAGCGGCTGGTGGTGCTGGGCGGGGGCCCGATTGGCTGCGAACTTGCGCAAAGCTTTGCCCGGCTGGGCTCGAACGTCACCCAAGTCGAGATGGGGCCGCGCATCATGCCCCGCGAAGACGAAGAAGTCTCTGCCCTGGCCGCCGCTGCGCTGAAAGCCGACGGCGTGCGCGTGCTGACCCGGCACCGGGCCCTGCGATGTGAGCAGGTCAATGGCACCAAGGTATTGGTGGTGGAGCACGACGGCGTAGAAGCGCGTATTGAATTTGACCAACTGCTGTGCGCCGTGGGCCGAGTGGCCCGGCTCACAGGCTATGGGCTGGAAGATTTGGGTATCCCAACCACCAAAACCGTGCAGACCAACGAGTACCTGCAAACCATTTACCCCAACATTTACGCGGCCGGCGATGTGGCCGGGCCCTACCAGTTCACCCATGTTGCGGCCCACCAAGCGTGGTATGCGGCGGTGAATGCGCTGTTTGGTGACTTTAAGAAGTTCAAGGCCGACTACAGCGTCATTCCCTGGGCCACCTTCGTCGACCCCGAGGTGGCGCGCGTGGGCCTGAACGAGCAGGAGGCCAAGGAAAAAGGCATTGCCTTTGAAGTCACAAAGTACGGCATTGACGACCTAGACCGCGCCATTGCCGACAGCGAGGCGCATGGCTTCGTGAAGGTGCTCACGGTGCCTGGCAAAGACAAAATCCTGGGTGTGACCATTGTCGGCACACACGCCGGGGACCTGCTGGCTGAGTATGTGCTGGCCATGCGCCACGGGCTGGGCCTGAACAAAATTCTGGGCACCATCCACACCTACCCCACCCTGTCCGAGGCCAATAAATACGCCGCAGGGGAATGGAAGCGCGCCCACCAGCCCCACGCCCTGCTGGAGTGGGTGCGCAAGTTCCACAACTGGCGCCGGGGCTGATGCCTTTCACTATGGTTTTGATAGCTGCTTGCGCATATTCCATAAGGGCTAGAGGCCTTTTTGGCTTATTTTTTTCACTATTCACCACGCTGGCAACCGGGCAAACCGTCACGCCCACCGCCTCCGATCTGTCCCCGTCGCAGGTATCACAGGGCTTGCAACCCTTCTCCAGCGCTGCCCCCGGTGCGCCGCCCGCGCCTTGGCGCTTGGTGGGTCTGCCCAAGGACAAAGCGCCCCTAGCCCAACTGGACATCATGACACTGGACGGCGCGCCTGTGTTGCGCCTGCGCACCGACCAGTCCTACGGCACGCTCAGCCACGCACTGCCGCCGGACACGGCTGCGGGCGGTTTGCGCTGGCGCTGGCGGCTGGACGTGCCCATGCCTGCGGCCAATCTGCGGCGCAAAGACGGGGACGACGCCCCGCTCAAAGTTTGCGCCATGTTCGATCTGCCACTCAGCGCCATCCCCTTTGTGGAGCGCAGCCTGTTGCGCCTGGCCCGCAGCGTCAGCGGGGAATACCTGCCCGGAGCCACCCTGTGCTATGTGTGGGACCACACCCTGCCTGCCGGCACCGAGTTGGCCAATGCCTACACCCGCCGGGTACGTTTTGTCGTGTTGGACACTGGCAGCCAAGGCCTAGGCCAATGGGTGGCGCACAAGCAGGATCTGCACGCAGACTTTTTGCGCCTTTTTGGGGCCGAGAGTGATACCGTGCCACCCTTGCTGGCCATCGTGGTGGGGGCCGACAGCGACAACACAGGCAGCAGCAGTCTGGGCTATTTGGGCGACTTATCACTCATGAAACAATAGCCCACATGAATGTCAAAAATGCCCGCGCGCATACCGAACCCGACCACCAGCGCGGACACTACACAAGGCATGGTGTTTGACTGCTCAATGTATTTTGTTTAAACTTGTATAAACAAAATAGGAGTTCAGCATGCCAGCCTCAATAACGACGAAGCAGACAATTCAGGCTTGGGGTAATGGCTTGGGGGTTCGTATTACCGCGCCGATCGCGAAGGCCGCTCACTTCGCACAAGGCCAGCCGATTTTGGTAGAGGTGGTGGACGGCGGTATTCTTATTCGCACGGTCGGCATTCCAAAGCTGACCTTAGCCCAAAAGCTCAAAGCTTTTAACCCAGAGCTCCACGGCGGTGAAGTCATGGCAACCACCCGAGTCGGCGTTGAAGTATTTTGATGGCAGCGTCAAATAAGCTCTGGGTGCCAGACCGCCGTGACATGATTTGGATTGACTTCAATCCACAGGTGGGAGGTGAAATGAAAGACGAGCACCCGATGTTGGTGCTGTCGCCGCGTAACTTTAACGAACGCACCGGCATCGTGATTGGGTTGCCAATGACCCATGCAACCTTCAATGAAACCAACCCTTTTGCCGTCAAATTCACGACAACAAGCGGTGAGGTTTGCTATGTATTGGCGCACCAGCCGAAGTCGTTTGACTGGCGCAAAAGAGGGGCGCGACCCCATGCATGGAAGCAGCTGCCAGCGACTATTTTTGATGCAGCGTGCACCGAGCTCAATGGAATTATTTCGATTGCCGATTGATTTGTTACCGCACAGGCGCGAAGCTACGCATATATCCTTCGTTTTAAGCCTGCCCTTTTACACAACGCCTCAATGCCTGCCAGTCGCTGCGCTATCCCGTGCACCTTGGTTGTTGTTTTGCTATAAGTTTGGTAGCTTGTTACGCATGAAATACGGGGCCTACAGGCCTAAATGGCTTGTAAGCCAGCGCGACCGCTGGCTTACTTCGGGTTGTGATACGCCATCGAAAGTGGCCCAAACCCGGAGCGAAGAGTAAACTTTACCCCAGGTCAGTAAGCCCGGAGGTCCCAACATGAACGCAATCCTTTCCCCATTGGTCTCGGAATTTGAGACGGAAGAACAAGCGACCAGCTATGTGGCGTGGGTCAAGGCGAAGGTGCAAGCGAGTCTGGACGATCCGCGCCCCGGCATTCCGCATGATCAAGTGATGGCGGAAATGGAAGCGATCATTGTTGAAGCTGAAAGCCGACATAGCGCCCAGAAATGACGTTGCCGATTATTTGGCGTGCCAGTGCGCGCAGCGACTTGGCGGCGATCATCCGCTACGTGGCCAACGTCAATCCGCTTGCAGCACGCCGCCTGCGGCAGGTTTTGATGGAGTCCGTGATGCCGGTGTCTGAACACCCTTACCTGTACCGGCAGAGTCAAACCATACCGGCCGTGCGTGAAATCGTGGCGCACCCGAACTACATCGTTTATTACCGGGTCACCGCGACCTGCATTGAGGTGGTGAACGTCATTCACACCCGGCGTGAGTTTCCCGGGCAAGAATGATGCGCAGTTGCGACACCTTGGAATTTGATAACAAGCATTCACGCGGCCTACAGCCTGATTTGTGATCCCCGACGGCGGCAGCACCGGCCCGAGCTGTATGGGCGATCTGTCACTCATGAAACAATAGCAGACATGAATGTCAAAAATGCCCGCGCGCATACCGAACCTGACCACCACGCAGAAGGCCCCGGCTACCAGCCCCGTGAACTGGTGCTGCTGGGCGCAGGCCATGCGCATGTGAACGTATTGGCGGCATTGGCCGCCAACCCCTTGATCGGCGTGCGCATCATTTTGGTGGCACCCCACCCGCGCCAGATGTACTCGGGCATGGTGCCCGGTTTTGTCGCCGGCCACTACCCGCTGGAAGACTGTGTAATCCCCCTGGAGCCGCTGGTGCGCCGCAGTGGCGTGCGCTGGCTGCAGCGCAGCGTGAAGGCGCTGGACGCGCAAAACAACACCGTACACCTTGACGACGGCAGCACCCTGCGTTACGACTGGTTGTCCGTCAACACCGGATCCATTCAAAATCGCGAACACATGGATGCGGCCATCCCCGGTGCCCGCACCCATGGGCTGTTTGTGCGCCCGATTGAAGCCTTCGGCGCGCTGTGGCCGCGGGTGGTGGAGATGGGAACGGAGCGTGCGCTGCGCATCGCCGTGATCGGCGCGGGCGCCGCCGGGGTGGAGCTCGCCATGGCGGTACGGCATCGGTTGCCGCAGTCGGCCGTCACCCTGGTCACCGGCGACACGGCGGTCGGGGCCAATTACCCCGCCCCGGTGCAACTGCGCCTGCAAGCGGCACTCAAGCTTCGCCACATTACCGTGCTGCAAGACACCGCCATCGGCCTGACCGCCGATGAAGTGCGTCTGGGCTGTGGTGCCGGATTGGCGTGCGATGTGGCCCTGCTCACCACCGGCGGGCAGCCCCCGACATGGTTGGCAAACAGTGGCTTGGCGCTGGATGCGCAGGGCTTTATTGCGGTAGACCAGTACCAGCGCTCCACCAGCCACGACCATGTGTTTGCGGCTGGTGACGTCTGTACCCGCACCGACCGGCCACTGGCCCGCAGCGGTGTATATGCCGTGCGCGCTGGCCCAGCCCTGGCCCGCAACCTGACGGCGGCGACGACCGGCGGAACACTACAAGCCCACATGCCGCCTGGCTCCACCCTCAACCTGCTGTCCTGCGGCGACCGCTATGCCATCGCCAGCTGGGGCAGTTTCAGCGCCCAGGGCCGCTGGGTGTGGTGGCTGAAAAACTGGATTGACCGTCGTTTTTTGGCGCGCTACACAGCCCAAAAATGAAGACTTCGGGGCATGGGACTGCGCTTATCTGACAATTGTCAAACCTGTTTTCATCCGTAGTTTCAACATCAAAATCGATGTTGCACTGAGGCTCCTGCTTTGATCAGGGGTGGCGCGACCGCATCACCTATGCATCCGTTTTGAATCAGGAGTGCCCCATGAAGCTGGCGGAAACCCAATATAGCAATCAGGAAACCGGTTGCTGCGCGAGGCTTGACGAGGCACGCTGGGACAAGCAGGAGTTCGTCTGGAAAGACAAGCCCTTCGTCAAAGACCACATCCGCGAGTTCCTGCACGTCCCCCTGAATTTTGGGTCGGTCATGGCGCGCGACCACGCCGCTTTGCAGCAGGCGCAAGCCTACGCAGAAGAACCCTTGTGGCTGGTCGATGAGGTTTCCCCCTGGGGCTCTGACGTGTACATGGCCACTGACCGCGATGTTCCAAACATGCCGATGGAGTATTTGTCAGGCACGTTCCTGACCAAGGTGTTTACCGGACCGTATCGGGACATCGGCCGGTGGATCAACCAGATGGAAGCGTACGTCAAGGACCAGGGGCGAAAACTGGAGAAGCTCTACTTCTTCTATGCCACCTGCCCAAAGTGCGCGAAGCACTTTGGCAAGAATCAGGTGGTGGCCTTCGCCAAGGTCGAAGGGTCAGTCGGGCAATAGCGACAGGTCGCGCACGGCGCCCTTGTCGGCTGACATCACCAGCATGGCGTATGCCTTGAGTGCCGCCGACACCTTGCGGGGGCGTGGCTTGGCTGGCTTCCAACCCTTGGCGTCCTGCTCGGCGCGGCGTGTGGCCAGTTCTTCGTCGGATAGCAACACGTTGATGGATCGGTTGGGAATGTCAATGCGGATGCGGTCGCCATTGCGTATCAGGCCGATGGCACCGCCGGCCGCAGCTTCGGGCGAGGCGTGGCCGATAGACAGCCCCGAAGTGCCGCCGGAGAAGCGGCCATCGGTCAACAGTGCGCAGGCCTTGCCCAATCCTTTGGACTTGATGTAGGAGGTGGGATACAGCATCTCTTGCATGCCGGGGCCGCCCTTGGGGCCTTCATAACGCACGATGACGACATCGCCGGCCTTGACTTGGTCGGCCAGGATGTTGGCCACGGCCTCGTCCTGCGACTCGGTGACGCGGGCCGGACCTTCAAACACCAGATTCGAATCATCCACACCCGCAGTTTTCACCACGCAACCGTTCAGGGCGATGTTGCCCACCAGCACCGCCAGGCCGCCTTCTTGCGAGAAAGCATGCTCGCCAGAGCGGATGCACCCTTCGGCACGGTCCACATCCAGGCTCGGCCAACGGGCGTTCTGGCTGAAGGCGACCTGGGTGGGAATGCCACCAGGGCCGGCCATATAGAAGGTCTTGACGGCCTCGGACGGGTTGCGGGCAATGTCCCACTGGTCCAGCGCGTCCTTCAGCGTCTTGGCGTGCACGGTGGGCACGTCGGTGTGCAGTTTTCCCGCACGGTCCAGCTCACCCAGAATGCCGTAAATGCCGCCGGCACGGTGCACGTCTTCAATGTGGTATTTGTCGGTGTTGGGGGCCACCTTGCACAGCTGGGGCACTGTCCTTGACAGGCGATCGATATCCGCCAGCGTGAAGTCAATCTCGGCCTCCTGCGCAATCGCCAGGATGTGCAAAATGGTGTTGGTGGAGCCGCCCATGGCGATGTCAAGTGTGATGGCGTTCTCAAACGCCTTGAAGCCGCCCGCGCGCGGCAACACGGTGCTGTCGTCCTGCTCGTAATAGCGCTTGCACAACTCCACTGCCACGCGCCCGGCGCGCTTGAACAATTGCTCGCGGTCGGCATGGGTGGCCACCACGGTGCCGTTGCCCGGCAAGGCCAGGCCCAGCGCCTCGGTCAGGCAGTTCATGGAGTTGGCGGTGAACATGCCGGAGCAAGAACCGCAAGTGGGGCAGGCAGAGCGCTCCACTTCGGCCAGATCAGCGTCGCTCACCTTGTCGTCGGCGGCCATCACCATGGCGTCGATCAGGTCGAGCTTTTTGAATTCCATGACGTGCGTGCTGGGGTTGGCCAACTTGACCTTGCCTGCCTCCATCGGGCCGCCGGAGACAAACACCACGGGGATGTTCAGGCGCATGGCGGCCATCAGCATTCCGGGGGTGATCTTGTCGCAGTTGGAGATGCACACCATGGCGTCAGCGCAGTGCGCGTTGACCATGTACTCCACCGAGTCGGCAATGATGTCGCGGCTGGGCAGCGAATACAGCATGCCGTCGTGGCCCATGGCAATGCCGTCGTCCACGGCAATGGTGTTGAACTCTTTGGCCACACCGCCCGCCAACTCAATCTCACGCGCCACCAGTTGGCCCAGGTCCTTCAGGTGGACATGGCCGGGTACAAACTGCGTGAACGAATTGACCACCGCGATGATCGGCTTGTCGAAGTCGCCGTCCTTCATGCCGGTTGCGCGCCACAGCGAGCGGGCACCCGCCATGTTGCGGCCGGCGGTGGAGGTCTTGGAACGGTATACAGGCATGGGAAAACCCTCTAGGTAGGTGCGATCGCTGAAATAGGACGGAAATTATCGCGCACGGCACCGGTGGCCGCATCAGGAGTGGTTATAGGCGCGTCAACAGATGGCCGTTACAGAACGCGCATTTTGGGGCTATTGCCCAGCGGCCCGGCGGGCTGCACGGTGCCAATCTCGGCGGCAGCAGCAAAGCCATGGCGGGCAAAGATGGCCAGCACCGCGTCCACGGCATCCGGCGCACAGCTCACCAGCAGGCCGCCGCTGGTTTGCGGATCGCTCAGCAGGGCTTGCCCGGTGGGTGAAAAATCGGCAGGCAGTGCCACCTCATGACCATACGCCGCCCAGTTGCGCCCGGACGCACCGGTGACCATGCCCTGGCTGGCCAGGTCGCGCACGCCGTCGATCAACGGGACCCGTGCCCAATCGATTTCCACCGTGCATTTGGCACCCCTTGCAATTTCCAGCCCGTGGCCGGCCAGTCCAAAGCCGGTCACATCGGTCAGGGCGTGCACTCCGTCCAGCGCCGCCAAGTCGGGGCCGGGCGTGTTGAGCTGGGTGGTCACGGCAATCATCTGTGCGTAACCGGCCGCGTCCAGTTTTTCTTTCTTCAGCGCGGCCGACAAAATGCCCACGCCCAGCGGTTTGCCCAATATCAGCCGGTCCCCCACGCGGGCGTCGGCATTGCGTTTCACGCGCTTGGGGTGCACCAGACCCAGCGCCACCAAGCCGTAGATCGGCTCTACCGAGTCAATGGTGTGGCCCCCCGCGATGGGAATACCGGCCGCCTTGCACACCGATGCCCCGCCCGCCAGAATCAAGCCGATGGTCTCGGTGGACAGCACGTTGATGGGCATGCCCACCAGCGCCAGCGCCATGATGGGTGTACCGCCCATGGCGTAGACGTCCGAGATGGCGTTGGTGGCGGCAATGCGGCCAAAGTCAAACGGGTCGTCCACGATGGGCATAAAGAAGTCGGTGGTGGCAATCAGGGCCTGCTCGGCATTGAGTTGGTAGACCGCAGCATCGTCGGCCGTCTCGATGCCCACCAGCAACTCTGGGGGCAAGGGCATGGCGGTGGTGGTCTTGAGAATTTCGGACAGCACGCCGGGCGCAATCTTGCAGCCACAGCCGCCGCCGTGAGAAAGAGAGGTCAAGCGGGGTTCTTGGGGGGCAGTCATGTGCAAACTCTCAGGTTAATGTGATTGGCGTTTACCGGCCATTACCGGCTTGTGCCCGACGCGCCAGGCGCAATCCAAGGGTTAATCAGGCGCACGCCCGTGCCCTCGAAGTCTGCTGTGTTGCGCGTGACCAGCGTCAAGTCGTGTTGCAGTGCTGTGGCGGCCAGCAGACTGTCCACCGCCGGCAGGGGGCGTCCTGCGTTTGCCAGCAGGCGGCCCCAGCGGTCGGCAGTTTGGGCATCCAACACCAGCAAGCGGCCCAGAAAGTAGTTGGGCAGCTCCACTTCCAGCCAGTCCAGCAAAGGCTGCTGCCGCGCGACGTCCTTCAGGCGCTCAATACCCTTGCGGATCTCCCCCAGTGTTAGCACGCTGAGGTACAGCGTTTGGCGCGGTCTGCCTGCAAACCACGACACCACTTCGGGTTGTGGTTGCTTGCGCCGCAGTTCAGACAGCACATTGGTGTCCACCAAGTAGCTCAAAAAGCCACCTCGCGCGGCAAGCTGGAGTCTCGCTCAAAGACTAGGTCATCTTGCCCGCACAAGGGAGACTGCTGCATGAAGTCCACCAGCGAATCTGGGTTGCCGCTCAGGCGGTCAAACAGTTCGCGTGAAACCACCACTGCCACCGAGCGGCCATGCAGCGTGATGTCTTGCGGGCCGCTGTCGGCGGCATGTTTCACCAGCTCGGAAAACCGCGCCTTTGCCGCTTGCATTTGCCAGGTTTGCATGATGCACCTCCGTTTTTATGAAATTCAGACTAGATGGGTCTGAATTTTACATGCAGATGTGATTAGGACACCACGCCGCACGCAGTCATGGGTAAATTCTCAGGTGGACGACAATCGCCAAGTATCCCAAACAAAGCCAGGCCCCATGAAAAAGCTATTTTTGCAAATAGGTTTTATCGCCCGAACCGAGGCCCAGTACTTCGCGCGCTACCCCAAGTTGTTGCTGGCCGCCGCCGTCATCGTGCTGGTGCCGGCGCTGTACGCGGCAATTTACCTCTCCAGCATGTGGGACCCGGCCGCCAAAACCGGCGACCTTACCGTCGCCGTGGTGAACCTGGACGCGGGCGTCAAATACCATGAACACGACTTCAACGTGGGGGAAGAAGTGGCCTCCCGCCTGCAGGAGAGCAACCGCTTTGGCTTCAAAAACTACTAGAGCGCGGCCATTGCCCGGCATTTCGCCGAATCCCTTGGCCATGACGTTAATGAACGCCTGAACGAACGGCGCTGGGCGCTGGTGCCGTGCGGCTGTCGGTGGGCCTGGATCTGATGCGCGGGGCCCTGCCCTCCGAAATATCAGAGCTGGGCGGCAATGCAGAGGGCTTGGCCAACTCAGTCCAACCGCTGGTTGAGGTCGACGCGCCCGTCCAAAACAGCGGCAGCGGCTTTGCCCCCAACGTGATTCCGGCGGTTGATTTTTGAAAAACAAGATGCTCGATAGCGGTTTGACCATTTGGTTGACAATCGAGGGTTGACCCACCGCCGAAACCCATGACCGATACTCCATCCGAAGCCCCCGCAGAAGCCTTGACCGAAGCCTTCACCGAAAACACTGAAGCCCTTACAGAGGCCCCGGCTCCAGCCACCGAGCCCGCGCCCTCCGGCGAGCAGCCCAAAAAGGCGAGGCGCTCGCAAGCGGTGCAACCCGTTCTGGAAAAGCTGTTTGAACTCTATCCCCACCTGTTTGGGGCCGAGTTTCTGCCCCTCAAGCTGGGTGTTTTTCAAGAGCTGCTGGCCCTCCACCCCGAGCATTTCGCACGCGACACGCTCAAAGCCGCGCTGGGCACCCACACCCGCTCCACCCGCTATTTGCAAAGCGTAGCCGCGGGCAAGCAACGCCACGACCTGCAAGGTGCCGCAGTCGAGCCCGTATCCCCGGAACACGTCTATTTGGCGCTGGTGGAGCTGTTCAGCCGCCGCCAAGGTCGCTCTTCGGTCGACTTGCGCCCCGAGCTGCGCGCCCAGGTAGTTGCCGCGTTTGAGGCCTCGGGCCTGACGCGTGAGGCCTATCTGGACCGCGTGCAGGTGGTCGACACCCAAGGCGGCGCCTTGCTGCAAGACGCCTTTGCCGAGTACGACCAGGCGCTGGCCAAACAAGAAGCCCTGCGCCGCGCGTTTGCCAACAGCGGCCAGACCATCGAGGCCTTTGCCGACATGTACGGGCTGGACGTGCGCGACGTGGCTGCAACGCTGGAGCGCTAAATAGGCCTCCAGCCCCCGTGGGATATGCGCGAGCAGCTACTTAATTGATAGCAAATCCAATGCGCCAATGGTATTGCCGGCAGCAAAAGCTGCTGCCACCAGGGCTGAATCGCAGCCAGCCGTGTTGGCCGACTGAATATTTCCCTGAATCACTACCGGTTTACCGGTACTAAACCGACCGAATGGGGTGCTGCCTGGCGCACCAGCGCGGCTACTATGGCCGTTGCTTTGTCTGCGCCAAACAACAACCACACCATGCCGACGCACCCCACTCCGTCAGAGCTCGCCCCCCCCAGCGCCCCCAGCAACACAAAAGCGACAGCCATATTTGCGGTTCGGGTGTGGATTCCCCTGCTGGCGTTGCTGCTGGGGATGCTGGCGACGCTTCTTTCCACCTATCTGGTGAACAAAGCGGTAGAGGCTGCCGCGCAGCTCAGCTTCACCAACCAAGGCGAGGAATTGCGTCTGAAAATCGAAGCGCGCATGCAAGCCCACGAGCTGATGCTGGTCGGTGGGGCAGCGCTGTTCGAATCGTCCACAAACGTCACGCGCAGTGAATTCAAGGCATTCGCCACCCGGATGCTGACGGACCACAACTTCCCCGGCCAGCAAAGCTTGGGCTATGCGCAGCTGGTGCCCAAAGCACAGTTGGCCCGCCACACCGCCAGGATGCGCAAAGAGGGTTTTTCGGACTACACGGTGCGCCCGGCAGGCGAGCGCGATGCCTACACACCGGTGGTCTTTTTGGAGCCCGAAAACACGCACAACCTGCGAGCGATTGGCTTTGACTTGTCTTCGCAAGCAAACCGCCGCGCTGCGTTGGACTTGGCACGCGACAGCGGCCGGGCCGTCCTGACGGAAAAATTGGTCTTGGTGCAAGAAGCCGGCAGCGCAGCACAGCCCGGCGTGCTGATGTACAGCCCGGTCTACCGCAAGCGCGCCGTGGTGGACACCGTGGAGCAACGCCGCGCCGCCCTGGTGGGCTGGGTCACCAGCCCGTTTCGCACGCATGACCTGATAGCCAACATCTTGAAGGGCTGGATCACGCCCGATAGCGCTCACATACGGGTCAAAGTCTATGACGGCACCGCCATAGCGCAAGCCGCTTTGCTATTTGACAGCGCGCCCGGCCTCACCGCCGTGGGCACCGCCGCCGCCGACAGCAGCAGCTTGGACACTGGATTACTCCACAGCACGATCCAGACCCAGTTCCACGACCGCACTTGGACGCTGGCGTTTGACCAAATCCCGGGCCACACCATCGGCACGGGCTACCGCCCAGCGTGGCTGACCTTTGCCATGGGCACGCTGGTCAGCCTGCTCTTGTTTTTGCTCAGCGCCGCCTACCAAAACATCAACCACCAGGCCCGGCGCATCGCCCGCCGCCTGACACAAGCCCTGCAGGACAGCGATGAAGCCCAGGTCCGACAAACAGCCATTTTCAACAGCGCCAACTTCTCCGGCATTGCCACCGACGCCCAGGGTGTGATCCAGTTTTTTAACGTGGGGGCCGAGCGCATGCTGGGCTACGCGGCCTCGGAGGTGGTCAACCAGAAGAGTCCGGCCGATCTGTCGGACCCGCAGGAGGTAATTGCCCGCGCCCGAACCTTGAGCGCAGAGCTGGACACACCCATCACCCCGGGCTTTGAGGCGCTGGTGTTCAAGGCGTCCCACGGGATGGAAGACATCTATGAGTTGACCTATATCTGCAAGGACGGCAGCCGGGTGCGCGCCGTGGTGTCGGTCACAGCGCTGCGCGATGCACACAGCGCCATCATTGGCTACCTGCTCATTGGCATCGACAACACGGCCCGCAAGGCAGACGAAGAAACACTGGCCGCCGAGATTGCGGACCGGCAAGCGGTGGAACGCCTGCACATGGAGTGGACCTTCTTGCAAAGTGCAGCCCTTGAGGTTTGCGCCAATGCCGTTTTGATTGTCGATATCAAGGGCATGATTCAATGGGCCAACCCGGCTTTTTGCAAGCTCTCCGGCTATGGCGCGGAGGAAGTCGTGGACCGGTCGCTGCACGATCTGGTCAACAGTGGTGCGCAAGACAAGCCCTTTTACATGCACCTGTGGCACACCATTTTGTCCGGACGCCCCTGGCAGGGGGAACTGGTCAACCGGCGAAAAGACGGCACCTTCTACGACGAGGAAATGACCATCACCCCGGTCAGCAGCACCAGCGGGACGATCAGCCATTTCATTGTGGTCAAGCAGGACATTACCGAGCACAAAAGAGTGGAGGCCATTGCCCGCGCCGCCAACCAGGCCAAGTCGATCTTCTTGGCCAACATGAGCCACGAGATTCGCACCCCCATGAACGGGGTCATTGGCATGGTCGACATCTTGCAGCAAACCAAGATGGACCTCTCACAGCAGCGCATGCTTAGCACCGTGCAGCGCTCGGCCCAGAGCCTGCTCAGCATCCTGAACGATATTCTGGATTTTTCCAAGATCGAGGCCGGCAAGCTCGACATCGAGTTCGTGGCGACCCACCTGCGCGAACTGGCTGAGAGCGTCACCCAGCTCATGGTGGTCAACTCGGCCAGCAAGCGGATTGACCTGTCGGTGTACGTGTCGCCAGCGCTTCCGCACTATATAAATACCGACCCGACCCGCTTGCGCCAGATATTGCTCAACCTGCTGGGCAACGCCATCAAATTCACACCCACCGGGCTCGCCATGCCGGCCAAGGTCACCCTGCATATCGAGCCCGGCGCCCTGGCGAGCGGGCAGCCGGGCGTGCTGCTGCGCGTGGTGGACAGTGGCATTGGCATGAGCGCGCAAGTGCAGCTCAACCTGTTTCAGCCCTTCACGCAGGCCGACGAGAGCGTCGCCCGCAACTATGGCGGCACCGGCCTGGGCCTGAGCATCTGCCAGCGTCTGGTGGAGCTGATGGGTGGACGCATCTCGGTGCGCAGTGCCGAGGGCGAAGGCTCCGAGTTCACGGTGGTGCTGCCCCTGCTCACCGCACCTGCGCCTGGCATGCCCGTGTTTGGCCCCAGCCTGGCCGGGGTCCGGGTGCTGTGCGTCATTGACGATACCGAAATGCGCGACATGGTGGACGCCTACTGCCAAGATGCCGAGGCCGAGGTCACCGCGTTTGCCGACCTGGGCGCAGTGCGCCAGCACTTGGCCCAGGCACCGCCCGGTGCTGCGCCCGCAGTGCTGCTGCTGGGGCTTGACACCACCGGTGCCACCAGCGCCACCAGCGAGTTGGCCCTGCCCGCCGGGGTGGGCGTTGTGTGCCTGGAGCGGGGCACCGGCACCGCTGTCCGGGGTGCATTCACCGTCGGTGCCTACCCGCTGTACTACAGGCATTTGATTCGGGCCGTCGCCTTTGCTGGCGAACGCCTGGCGCACACGGCCGCGGCGCTGGAGAGCCGCACAAGTGGTGTGGTGCAAGCCTGCGCCCCGACGGTTGAACAAGCCGCGGCCTCGCAGTGCCTGATTTTGCTGGCGGAGGACAACGAGACCAACCGCGATGTCATTCAGTTGCAGCTGCGTTTACTGGGCTATGCCAGTGAGGCGGCCGAGGACGGCGCTGTGGCGCTGGAGATGTGGCGCACCGGCCGCTACGCCCTGCTGCTGACCGACTGCAACATGCCCCACATGGATGGCTTTGCCCTGACCGAGGCGATACGCCAGGCCGAGCCCATGGGCACGCGCCTGCCAATTGTGGCCATCACCGCCAACGCCATGCAGGGTGAGGCCGACCGCTGCCTTGCCCGCGGCATGGACGACTATTTGTCCAAGCCCATGCGCATGGAGAACCTTAGCCCCATGCTGATGCGGTGGCTGCCAAAGCAGTCGGACTGCGGCCCCACGCCCGCTCAGGCCGCACCACGACCGGCCTCCCAAGCGGCAGCCAAGCCGGCCTCATCGCACCTGTTGCATGTGTGGCACCACGCCACCCTTGGGGAAATGGTGGGCGACGATGCCAGCGTACAGCGCGGCGTGCTGGAGAAGTATTTGCGCGGGGCAGAGAGCCAATTGCAAGCAATTGCCTTTGCAACTGCGAACGCAAAGTACGACGCCGCTGCGGACCTGGCCCACGCGCTGAAGTCGTCGTCGCGCATGGTGGGGGCGGTGTTGCTTGGGGAGTTGGCCGAAGCCATGGAAACCGCCGGTGCCGACAGCGATGCGGCCAGCGCTGCTGCGTTGGTGTCTAACCTGAAGTCCGTGTTTCTTAGTACCCAGGACGCGATCCGCGCCCATATCGCGCTACAGGCCTAGACGCCCTCACACCCGGAAATACATGCAATGAGCAATGAAACCACCCCCGCTTTGCCCCTTGTGCCAGCCCCCAGCGAGCGCCGAACCTCCGAGCCCAGCCTGCTCAGCACGGCGGCCTTGCAAAACGCCATCTTCAACAGCGCCAACTTTTCCAGCATTGCCACCGACGCCAAGGGCGTGATCCAGATTTTTAACGTGGGGGCCGAGCGCATGCTGGGCTACGCGGCGGTGGATGTGGTCAACCAGATCAGTCCCGCTGATATCTCGGACCCGCAGGAGGTGATTGCCCGCGCCATGGCCTTGAGTATTGAGCTGGACACGCCCATCACCCCGGGCTTTGAGGCGCTGGTGTTCAAGGCATCCCGCGGGATTGAAGATATTTATGAGCTGACCTACATCCGCAAGGACGGCAGCCGCTTCCCGGCCGTCGTTTCTGTCACGGCGCTGCGCGACGCGCAGGACGCCATCATTGGCTACTTGCTCATTGGCACCGACAACACCGCACGCAAGCAGGCCGAAGAGGCGCTGGTCAAGGCCGGCGCCTTGCAAAGCGCGATTTTCAACAGCGCCAACTTCTCCAGCATTGCCACCGATGCCAAGGGCGTGATCCAGATTTTTAACGTCGGGGCGGAGCGTATGCTGGGCTGCACAGCGGCCGATGTGGTTAACAAAATCACGCCGGCCGATATCTCGGACCCGCAGGAGGTGATTGCCCGGGCCACGGCCTTGAGTATTGAGTTGGACACGCCCATTAGCCCCGGCTTTGAGGCACTGGTGTTCAAGGCATCCCGCGGGATTGAAGATATTTATGAGCTGACCTACATCCGCAAGGACGGCAGCCGCTTCCCCGCGGTGGTGTCGGTCACCGCGCTGCGCGATGCGCAGGACGCCATCATTGGCTACCTGCTGATTGGTACCGACAACACCGCGCGCAAGCTGATTGAGGAGGAGCAAAAGAAGCTGGACCAGCGTCTGCGCGACCAGCAGTTCTACACGCGCTCGCTGATTGAATCCAACATTGACGCCATCATGACCACCGACCCGGCGGGCATCATCACCGACGTGAACAAGCAGATGGAGGCGCTGACCGACTGCACCCGCGATGAGCTGATTGGCGCGCCGCTGAAAAAATACTTCACCGACCCCGAGCGGGCCGTGGCGGCCATGACTACGGTACTAAGTGGCAAGAAGGTCACCAACTACGAGCTGACCGTGCGTGCCCGCAACGGCATTGAAACCGTGGTTTCTTACAACGCGACCACTTTTTATGACCGCGATCGCGTGCTGCAGGGCGTGTTCGCCGCCGCGCGCGACGTCACCGAGAGCAAGCGCCTGGACTTGGTGCTGCAAGAGAAAAACATCGAGCTGGAGAGCGCGCGCCTGGTGGCGGACAAGGCGAACCTGGCCAAGTCCGACTTTCTGTCCAGCATGAGCCACGAGATTCGCTCGCCGCTGAATGCCATTTTGGGGCTGGCCTACTTGCTGGAGCAGGCGAATCTGGACTTGGACTCCAACAACATGGTGCGCAAAATCCGGGCGTCCGGGCGCATGCTGCTGAGCCTGATCAGCGATATTTTGGATGTCTCCAAGATTGAAGCCGGCCAGATGATGATCGAGCAGGCCCCGTTTCGGCTGGCCGACGTGATTGACAACCTCTCCATTGTGCTGGGGGTGGCGGTGGGGGACAAAAACATCAAGCTGCTGATCCAGCCACCGCCGCCCGGCGTGCATGGCCTGATTGGGGACGCGCTGCGCCTGGAGCAGGTGCTGATTAACCTGAGCATTAACGCCATCAAGTTCACCAATGTGGGCGAGGTAGAGCTGCGCACCGAGTTGCTGACCAGCAACACGGATGAAATCGTGCTGCGGTTCTCGGTGCGCGACACCGGCATTGGCATTGCGCCCGAGTTACAGGGTGGGGTGTTTGCGGCCTTTACCCAGGCCGACAGCTCCACCACCCGCCGCTTTGGCGGCACCGGGCTGGGCCTGACGATTTGCCGGCAACTGGTAAACCTGATGGGCGGCGAGATTGGCCTGAACAGTGTGCTGGGTGTGGGCAGCGAGTTTTGGTTCACCCTGCCCCTGAAAACCGTGGCCGGCGCGGAGATCCCCAGCAGCAACGTAGTGCGCCTGGATGCCTTGATTGCGGACAGCAGTGCTCCCGCCTTGAGCTATGCCAGCACCATTGCCGAGGGCCTGGGCTGGCGTGTGCAGGCGGTCAACTCCGGTGAGGCCGTGCTCTCGCATGTGCTGGGACGCAAGGGTGGCAAGCTGCCAGACGTGCTGCTGCTGGACTGGAAGATGCCCGGCATTGACGGCCTGGCAACGGTGCGCGCGATCCGCGAGGGGGTCTCGCAGGTCGAATGCCCCATCATCATCATGACGACGAGCCACTCCCTGGCAACGCTCAGCAACCACGGCGGCATCGAGCTGGTGGACGCCCTGCTGGAAAAGCCGGTGACCGAGTCCAACCTGTACAACGCCATGATTGAGGCCAGGCGCAAGCGCGCCGCCACCGGAGGCATCTCGTTTGCCCTGCACCAGTCGGCCGGGCAGGGGCTGCTGGGCATTCGGGTGCTGGTGGTGGACGACAGCGACATCAACTGCGAAGTGGCGCGGCGCATTTTGCACGGGCAAGGTGCCATTGTGTCGCTGGCCGCCGACGGCCAGGAGGCGCTGGACTGGCTGTTGGCCCACCCCACTGATGTGGATTTGGTGCTGATGGACGTGCAAATGCCAGTGATGGACGGCATTGAGGCCACGCGCCGCTTGCGCAAGATACCCCAGTTTGCCACCCTGCCCATAGTGGCGCTGACGGCCGGTGCCTTCAAGTCGCAGCAAGTGGCCGCACACGAAGCGGGCATGACGCATTTCATCAGCAAGCCGTTTGATGTGCCGTCCACCATTGCCATGATTCAGCGGCTCACGGGGTGCCGGCCCGGCGGCGCTGTGCGCCAAGATGCAACGCCCGCGCTGGCGGCCATCGATATTGCCAAAGGCCTGGAGATCTGGGGCGACATGGCGGCCTACCAGGACTATTTGCAGCGCTTTGTGACGACCTACAGCACCTGCGTGACCGTGATAGTCACGCAGGTGTACCAAGGCGACCGCCCGGCCGCCCTGGCGCTGGCACACAAGCTGGCGGGGGTGGCGGCCAACATGGCGCTGCCGCAAACGCACGCCTGTGCCGCCGAGGTGGAGCGGGTGCTGGCCTGCGGGCTTGACCCGGCGCAGCCGCTGGCCCAGCTGGACGCAGCACTGGCACTGGCTTTTGAAGCAATTAAGCCCCTAGCCCCCGTGGATATTGCGCAGGCAGCTATATAAATAATAGCGCTTTGCACTTAACAGTTAACCAAAGAAAGAAACAATGCAAACAACAAACGCATCCGGGCCAACGGTATTGGTGGTGGACGACGACGAATTTAGCCGCGCCATTACTTGCAAAAAGCTCGCGCTGTTGGGCGTCTCGGATGTTCATGAAGCAAGCAATGGCCGCACCGGCATGCGGGTACTGGACAAGATGCCGCGCCCGCCCGACTTCCTGATCCTCGATATTTTCATGCCAGACGTAGATGGCATTGAGTTTGTGGCCCAACTGGTCGAGCGGAAATACCCGGGTGGCCTTATTTTGCTCAGCGGTGGCACGCCCGACCTGCTGGAAATAACAACGGAAATCGCCACCGGGAAAGGCATCAAGCTGCTGGGCGCGTTCCACAAGCCGCTGCAACTGGAGTCGCTGCGCAGGGCGCTAGGCTTACCCCACGCCTAAAGGTGGCTGGGCACTGCCATTTGCATCGTGATTTGCAATTGCGCCGCAGAAAAGGCCGCGGCTAGGCCCTGCACTGCGGCGCAGCAGTTGGCCAATTCCCGGTCATCCCCAGCCGTTTCGATGGCTTCGCACAGCAGCCCCATGCGCAGCGCCCCAACCATGCGCGCCGACGCTTTCAGCAGGTGCGCCAGGTCCGCGGTGCGGGCCATCTCACCCCCAGCCGCGGCGCGCTCTATAGCGGGCACCTGCTCAAGGGCTTCGCGAAGAAACAGCTTCAGCATGCGGCCCTGCATGGGCAGGTCATCGCCCACCACGTTGCGCAGCGTCCCAACATCCCAAATGGGCAGGGTCAGCATGGCGTGGGCGCAGCTTTTTGGCGCAGGTAAGACTCCAGCTGTTCAATGGGCAAGGGCCGGCTGAACAGGTAGCCTTGGTAGGTGTGGCAGCCATGGTGCGCCAAAAATGCGCACTGGGCTTCGGTTTCAACGCCTTCGGCAATCACGCTCATGCCCAAGCCCTGGCCCATGGAAATGATGGTTCGCGCAATGGTCTCATCGCTGCTTTTGCCGGGAATGTTTTGAACAAACGATTTGTCAATCTTGAGTTGGTCAATGGGCAACTGCGCCAGGTACGACAGCGATGAGTAGCCGGTGCCAAAGTCGTCCATAGAAAAGCTGACGCCCATCCGCTTGATTTCATGCATCTTCCCGATCGCCTCGCCCATGTTGTCCAGCACCAGGCTTTCGGTGAGTTCGAGTTTTAGGCGCGCTGGGTTGGCTCCACTGTCCAGCAGCGTTTTTTGCACCTGGGCGACAAAATTGGCTTGCTGAAACTGGCGCACGCTGACGTTGACCGCTATCTGCAAATGGTGGGTGAGCGGGTCGCCCGCCCACGCTTGCAGCTGCTCACAGGCTGTTTCCAGCACCCAAAGGCCAATCGGGACAATCAGGTTTAAGGCTTCCGCCAGGGGAATGAATTCGACAGGTGGCACCAAGCCGCGCAAGGGGTGCTGCCAGCGCAGCAGGGCTTCGACCCCAATCACGCGCTGCGCACTGTCAATTTGCGGCTGGTAATAGACCCGGAACTGGCGCCAAAATATGGCTTTTTCCAGCTCGGCACGCGTGGCGCTGTGCAAGTCCTGAGTGGACTGCATTTCGGGGTCAAAAAACAACACGGTATCGCGCCCGGCAGTCTTGGCCTGGCGCAAGGCCAGACCCGCATGCCGGAATACGCGCTCGACGGTGTCGCTTTGCTGGAACAGGCCCACGCCAATGCTGATGCGGCAATGGTATTCATAGCCATCCAGGTCAACGGGAGCCTGCGTGATGGCACGGAGCCTGTCGCCCAACTGCCGGGCGCGGCAGGTGGCTTCTTCGGCGGTTTCCGCCAGGCCTTCTATGAGGACCAAAAACTCATCCCCCCACTGGCGGGCCACGCAGTCCTCGTCGTGCACGACTGCGCGCAGCCGGGTGGCCAGCCCGACCAGCAACAGGTCTCCGACCTCAGGGCCCTCCTCGTCATTGAGGCCCCTGAAATTGTCGATATTGACAACGAACAGGGCTCCCATCAGGCCACTGCGTGCACTGGCAGCCAGCGCTTGGGCCAATCGGTCCTGCAGCAGGCCCCGGCTGGGCAGCCGGGTGAGTGGGTCGTAGTAGGCCAGGCGATTAAATTTCGCTGGCACCTTGCCCTCGATTTTTTGGGGCGTGTGTTCCATAGCTTGGTGCGTGTTTTTTACTCGTCCAGAATCTGGGCCATGCAAACGCCCAGCGCGGCGTAATCCTGGGCGCCACGGCTGCTGGGGGCGTAGTGCCGGATGGGCTGGCCGGCCGCGAAGGATTCGGCGAGCTTGATGTCGTTGCGGATGCCGGCCAGCACCCGGGGTGCGCCAAACTGGCGCGCTACATCGCCGGTTACGACGCGGTGCTGTCGAATGTGCTCAGCCGCCATCATGGGCAAGAAGCCGAGCAGCTTGAGCCCCGGGTTTTGCTTGGACATGATCTTGAACAGCACACGCATCAGCTGGCGCACCCCTTCGTACGACAAGGGGTGCGGCACAAAGGGCACCAGCACGCCGTTGGCGGCCGACAGCGCGTTGAGCAGCAACAGGTCCAGCGAGGGCGGTGTATCCACCACCACTACATCAAACTGGGCGGCAATGGCGGGGTCGCGCAGGGCGCGGGCCAGCAGCAGCTCGTCGCGGATGCCGCTGCCATGCTCAAACAGCTGGTCGGCGGGGGCCAGGGCAAGGTTGGGGAAGGCTGTGGCGCGCACAGCATCCATGAGCTTGGCCTGCGGGTTGGTAAAGATGGCGTGCACCGTGGGCTCGGCCCGCTGGTACTTGACACCCGCGCCCACTGCACAGTGGCCCTGTGAGTCCAGGTCCAGCAGCAGCACCCGCCGGCCCATGTGGGCCAGCTCGGCCGCCAGGTTCAGCGCCGTGGTGGTCTTGCCCGCGCCACCCTTGCGGTTGCACACCGCAATGATGCGCAGCGCAGGCGCGGCCTGTGGTGTCACGCCAAGGCCTTTTCCAAGGCGGTGCGCAGCTCCATCAGGGTGAACGGTTTGGTAAGCGTTATCTTGACACCAAGCAGCTTGGCCGACTCCAGCGTAAAGGTGGAGGTGAGCGAGCGGCGCCCGCCTGACATGGCAATCACCGGCGTGTTGTAGCTCCGCTTGGAGAGTTCCATGATGAATTCCATGCCGTCCATACCGGGCATGAGGATGTCGGTGAGGATCAGGTCCACCCGACTGCGGTCCAACTGCTCCAGGGCGCGGGCGGCGTCGTTGGTGGCGGTGACCTTGTGCCCCTCTCTTTCCAGCATCTGGACCAGTGTGTCACGAAAAAAATCATCATCATCAATCACAAATAGGTGTGACATAGGGGGGCTCCAATTTTAGTTATTTGTGTTGGGAATACCATTAGAACAGTTCGAACTTTAGCTCGCCGCTGGCCTGCTCATCGTGGCGGGCCGAGTGTTTGTGCTTTTGCTCTTCTTCGACAAAATTAGCCAATATTTGTGCCAGCAGCTGGGGTAACTGGGCTGCTTCGGAGCCATCCTGCTTCATCTGGGCCAGGGCCTCTTCAAGCAGCGCATTGCGCTGGCTGGTGGTGTTGCGCATGCGGTCAATGCACTGCTTGACCACATCCTGGTATTGGATGTGGCCCAACACGGCGGCAATGTCGGCGGTGAGGTTCTGGTTGTGCTGGGTGATGACGGCAAAGCGGGTCTTGAAGTACTGGCTCATGTCTTCAAAGTTCTCTTGCAGCTTGCGAATCGACACCACGGCCTGCGAGACATCGCTCTGCGCCTTGGAGGACTCGGCTACGCGGGTGGCCATACCGGCTTCGACCACGGCGCGCGCGCGCTCAAGCCCCTTGCCAATTTTCAGGGCCACGTTGCTGGAGTTGGACGCCAGCAGCCGCATTTCTTCGGCCACCACCCGAAACGCGGCGCCACCTGGGCCCGCGCGGCTGCCCTCAATGGCGGCGTTGATGGACAGCAGGTGCGACTGCATGCTGATGGCCCGCACCGAGCCGACCAGGGAGCTGAGTTCGGTGAGCTCTTGCACAACGCCTTGCACTGCATTCAGGTCGCGGGTCAACTTGGCGGGAAGCTCCTCAATGAATGCGCCAATTTGGACCAGATAGGTCATGCTGGCAACAATATCCTCGCCCAGGGTGTTGGCTTGCGGGTTGGTCTTGTCGAGGTACTGCGCGAGGGTGTTGGAGCTGTCGTGGAGCTGGCGCACTTGCCCGATGATGGCAATCGCAGAACTCTCGGTGTCGACCACGACTTCTTGCAGCTTTTTGTCGATTTCGTTGTCCAGCTCCAAATGGGTGTCCAGCAGGGCCTGAATGGGCCCGAGCTGCGGGAGCGCTGCCGCACGGCCTGCAAGCACGGGCGCGGGGGCAACGCTGGTCCAGCGCAGCGCCGCCAACAACAATACAGCCGCAAGCACCAGTGCAATGTCGTCCGGACGCCCCTGCAGGCTGCCGACCACGGCTGCCTGGACGCTAGGGGCGAGCCTGAAAACCATGGCAAGCAAAGCGCAGGCGATGGCGATGGGGCTGCGCCACAAGCAAACGAAACCCCACCAGCGCGCGCAATGGGGCGATGCCGCCGCAGCCCACAAGGAAAGTTTTGCACGCACCATGTTTATGCGCCCGGAAGAACCTGCTTGATGATTTTGGTCAGGTCCGCACCGCTCACGGGTTTGACCAGCCAGCCAGTGGCACCGAGCTTCTTGGCGTCATCGCGCTTGGCTTGCTGGCTTTCGGTGGTGAGCACCAGGATGGGCGTGAAGCGAAAACCGGTTACGGCACGCGCTTTGCCAATGAATTCAATGCCGCCCATATTGGGCATGTTGATGTCGGTGATGATCAGGTCGGGCTTGGCACCGGCTTTGAGCTGGTCCAGGGCGGGCTGGCCGTCGTTGGCGGACAGAACGTTGTAGCCGGCTATTTCAAGGCTGTTGCGCAAACTCATCAGCATGGTGCTGGAGTCGTCGACGATCATGATGGTTTTGGCCATTTTAAATTTCCTGTTTTTTGGGGCTGAAGGCGGTTTCGAGCCAGCTGCGCAGGCCCACATCGGTGGGCCATTCGGTGATGCAGCAGTCCGCCGCCATGAGTACTTGCAGATTGGCAGGGTGCAGGTGGGTGCAGGCGCTCAGGTCGACCTTGGCTGCACGTTTGTTTTGCAGCCAGGCCAGCAGGGGCTCGGCTTCATCCACGCTGACAATGTCGCGCAGCACCACGAGCTTTTTCTTGTATTCGATGGGCATTAAACAAGCTCCTTGACGTTGAGCACCATGAGCACCGAGCCGTCACCCATGAGGGCAGAGCCCGAATAGGCACCCAGGCCCGCCAGCACACCGGCCAGGGGTTTTTGGATGATTTCGGCGGTTTCATGAAACTCGTCAACCACCAGCCCAACCGACTCGCTGCCCACTTTGACCACCAGTACCGCCATTTCGTTGTCGGCATTGGGGCGCGCCACGCTGCTCAGGCCCAACAAGGTGTTGAGGGCTTTCAGCGGCACGATGCTGCCGCGCAAGACGGCGGTTTTGCTCTGCTTGATGGTGTGGATGTCCGCGCAGGGCACGCGCACGGTTTCCACCACATGGTCCATGGGGACGCCGAAAATTTGCCCATCGGACTCCACGATCATGACGTTGGTCACCGCCATGGAGAGCGGCAGCGAAATGCGCAGGTGCGTGCCCTTGCCCACTTCGCTTTCCAGCGTGAGGCTGCCGTTGACTTTTTCGACCGCAGTGCGCACCACGTCCATGCCCACGCCCCGCCCGGACAGGTCGGACACGACTTCTGCAGTGGAGAAGCCGGCGGCAAACACCAGGTTCACCGCCTCGCGGTCGCTGATGCGCTCCAGCGTGGCTTCGTCGATCAGGCCTTTTTCATAGGCTTTGCGTTTGATGATGGTGGGGTCTATGCCGCGACCGTCGTCGATGATGTCGATGAGCACGCGGTCGCCCTCCTGGACGGCACGGATGGTGAGTCGGCCGGAGGCGGGCTTGCCGGCAGCACGGCGCACATCGGGGGTTTCCAGGCCATGATCCAGGCTGTTGCGCACGATGTGGATCAGGGGGTCGGCCAGGGACTCGATGATGTTTTTGTCGGCTTCGGTGTCTTCGCCTTCAAGCACCAGCTCCACCTCTTTGCCCAGCTTGCGGGAAATGTCGCGCACCAGGCGCGGAAAGCGTTGAAACACAAAGGACACGGGCAGCATGCGCACCTGCATGATGGCGTCCTGCATTTCTTCGGCAATGCGGTTGATGACTGCGTATTGCGCCTTGATCTCGCGGGCGAGTTCGCGCACACCGTACTGCTCTTCGGCGCGCTGGGCCAGATAGGGCAAGGCGTTTTTGGAGACCACCATTTCGCCGATGAGGTTCATCAAGAGGTCGATCTTGGCTTGGTCCACCTTTAGGCTTTTGGACCCGGTGCTGGCACTTGCGACATCTTCGGCGCGGCGCCCGAAAATGGGCACATCGTCCAGCACGACTGGGGCGTCCGCCGGCGCGGCATCCACCGGCGCTTGCACGATGGGCGATACCTGCACGGGCACGGGCACGGGCACAACAAAAACATGGGTCGCAGGCGCCAGGTTCTCACGCGCCGCCAGCCATGCGAGCAGGGGCGCGCTGCTGGCCTGCGCCAGCGCCTGGGCCAGCGCCGCTTCGATTTGCGCTTGCGCGCCCACCTCGCCACTGGCGTTGCAGCAATTGACGAGCACCGAAGCCACCGCCCGCAGCCGCCCGGCTAGCCAGGCGGGTTGGTCATCAAACAGCAATATCTGGCGCTGCGCGGCAAACAGGGCGCTCACCTCCGGCGTCTGGGCATTGGTCTGCACACTCGCCGGTGCATTTTGCGGTGTATTTTTTGTATCTGGCAGTGCGGCTTCTGCCGCTTCGGATGGGTCTTGCAGCGCTTGCTCCGGGGTGACGGTGCTCCAGTCCGGTGCGCTCAGGGTGCGCAAAGATTCAATGAGGCAGCGCAAGGCCTGGGGGGTTTGTGGCGCAGTGTCGAGCATCAGCAATAGCCACCGCAGGGCCGAGGAGAGCCACAGGTCCGGGTTGCTCAGGTGCAACATGGTCTGGGCCGCTTGGCGCAGCGCATCCAGGCGGCCCGCATCCAAGTGGTCCAGCGCATCGACTACAAAATCGTCGTAAACCGGGCCGCCATTGGGGTCGCCCTGCGGCAATGCAAAGTTGCACGCTGGCACGGCCACCATGGTGACCTGGTCGGGCACGTAACGGTACAGCTCCAGCAGGGCCTCATGGGGCGCTGCGGTGAGCACCTGAAACTCCAGCACGCAGCGGTAGGCGTCCAACTCGGGCAGTGGTGCCCAGGGCTCGCTCGGCACGATGCGAACCCAAAGAATGTCGGGCGTTTGGCGCGCCGCAAAGAACGGGTCATCACCCTGAAAGAAGCATTCGGCAATCGGCTTGTAGGCAACCCAGTGCAAGGTATCCCCGTTTTGCGCACGCCGATAAGCCGCTAGGCGAGCCGCCTCCGGGATGTCTGCCAGGGGTAGCTGCTGCGGGGTGGGTGTCGCGGTGAGTGCGGAGGTGGCGCCGTCAAAAACCGCTTCGCAGTTTTGCTGGGCGTCGGGCACGGCGTGCAGTGCTATCAGTGCCCGCAAGGCCGCCGCCAGCCGGGCGGAATCTGCCGCGCGGGAGGCGTGTATGGCACCGCCGGACTCGATTTCGTCGCAGAGCATGCCCACAAAGTCCATGGCGTCCAGCAGCTGGTCGGCCAGCTCCTGGGTGAACGCGACGCGCCCGTTGCGCACGGCATCCATGAGGTCTTCGCCGGCGTGCAGCACGCGGGTCATTTCCGGAAACTCAAACAGCCCGCTGTTGCCCTTGAGGGTGTGCACCAGGCGAAACAGGGATACCAGCAGCGCCTTGTCGTCGGGCGCTTTCTCAAGGCGCATCAGCTCTTCGCCAATGCCTTGCAAAAAATCGCGGGCCTCGGACAGGAATTGTTCGAGCAGCGGATTCATGGGCCTTGCTCTCCGAGTAGCAGACGGACGTGTGTGAGGAGTTGCTCAGGCTTGACCGGCTTGGAGATGTAGCAATTGGCCCCGGCCCGAAAAGCGGCGGTCTGGTCGTGCTCGGCCTCTTCGGTGGAGACCATGATGGCGGGTGCCTGGGCCATGTCCTCTGTGCGCAATTGGCGCAGAAAGCCGTAGCCGTCGAGCTTGGGCATATTGATGTCCACGATGTAGAGATCAAAATGCTCTTGCAGCGCTTTCTCCATGGCCTCGACGCCGTTGATGGCTTCGGCAACGCTGTAGCCAGCGTCTTCAAGGATGTTGCGGTGGAACATGCGTACGGTTGCGGCGTCATCAACAATCAGGATGCGTTTCATCGGGCCTCCGGGGATTTTTGATAAACAATGGCTTCTGGGAATTTACGCACCTTGTACAAAGAGGAGATGCGGCTCATGGATTCCGAATGGCCCAGACAGATAAAGCCGCCGGGCTTGAGGGCGTCGTAAAACGTTTCAGCGGCGGACTTGCGGGATGCGTCATCGAAATAGATCAGCAGGTTGCGGCAAAAGATCACATCGAAATTGCGGTACGGCCGGGTGTCGGCAGAGTCGGCCAGGTTGACCCGGGTAAATTCCACCGCGTGGCGCAGGTCTTCGCAGATTTGGTATTCATCCCCAACGCGCTGGAAGTACTTGGCCAACCACGCAGCTGGCAGGTGTTGTATGGACCGCTGGGAATAGCGACCCACGCGCGCCTTGTGCAAAATGCCTGTGTCGATGTCGGAGGAAATGATTTCCACATCCCATTTGGCAATGCCGGCCCAGCGCTCCATCAGGTACAGCGCCACGGAATAGGGCTCTTCCCCGGAGGACGACGGGATGCACCAGATGCGGATGGGGCTTTTGTCCGTTTTAGTTTTGACGATCTCCGGAAGGATGGAGTTGACCAGGCAATTGAACTGGTATTCCTCGCGCAGAAAATAGGTTTCGTTGACCGTCATCAGGTTGGTGAGGAGCTGCACCTCTTCGCCCGATGCCTGAAAGCGCAGCATGCTGAAGTAGCTGCGAAAGTCGCTATTGCCTGACGCCAAAATGCGTTCAACCAGGCGCTTGTCCACAAAGTAGCGCTTGGATGAGTCGAAGTTGATGCCGGTTTTTCGGTAGAAGAACTCCCGGAATTTCTGGAAGTCGTCGTCGGTGATGACTGGGTCTTTCATGTGCGCTTCAGTCTTGACGGATGCGCCGCAGCGCCAGATTGGCGGCGAACTGGATGTAGGGCTCATCGCCAAAGCGGGCTTTCAGCTGTGCCAGGGGCTCCAGTGCCGCCCGCGTACCCACTTCGCTGAGCAAGTCCACCGCCGTCGCGCAGACGTTGATGTGCGGGTCCGATGTGATGACCTCGATCAGCCAGGACTCCACGTCCGGGTGGCATAAAGACTCCAGAATGTTGACCGTGAAGATGCGCACGTCCGAGTCCGGGTCGGCCAGCAAGCCCATCATCATGGGCGCAACTTCGTCGGGCAGAAGCTTCATGGCTTCGATGGCTTCATTGCGCAGAGCAGCATCTTCACTGCGCAGGCAGTCAACCAGGCCGGCCACCGCGGTGGCATCCCCCAGCTGGGTGAGTGTGCTGAGGATGACCTCACGCACCGACAACTCTTGTTCGGACTGGAGGTGCTGCACCAGGGCTGCGGCGGCATTGGGGCAATGCAGCATGTCCCGCGCCGCCCAACGGCGTGTGGTGGCGCTGTCGTCCTTCAGGCTGAGGAATAGGTCAGCGCACTCGCGCGTTTGCTTGCGTTCATCCTGCCCGACCGGCTCCAGGTTCTTTCGCTTGACGAATGCCATGTTGGGGTTTCCTATCTTCCTGCCAAAACAATCAGTTGGGCCGCGATTTTGCTTGCGGGTAGCACGGTGCTGGCCCCGCGTTTTTCGATCAGTTCCTTGGGCATGCCAAACACCACGGCGGACTCTTCCGATTCGGCGATGGTGTAGCCGCCGCGCTGCTTGATCTCAAGGAAAGCGTCCGCACCATCGGTGCCCATGCCGGTGAGCATCACCGCGGTGACCCGTGCGGGGTCGCAGTGCTCCAGTGCCGAGCGGCCCAGTAGCTCCACCGAGGGGTGCCACAGGTGCTGCGCGCTCTCGGGCTTGGGCAGCACGGTAAGCCGCGCGGCCCGCATGGTGACGACCATGTCGGCGTTGCCCTTGCCGATGTAAATGGTGCCCGGCTCGACCGCCATGGGGGCAGATGCCTCGACCACCCGCAGGGCGCAGGCCTGGTTCAGCCGGTCTGCAAAAGACTTGGTGAACGCTGCTGGCATGTGCTGCGCCACCAAAACTGGCCAAGGGAAATCCGCCGGCAACAGGGGCAATATTTCTTCCAGCGTGCGGGGGCCACCGGTGGATACACCAATGAGGACCAGGCCTTCGCCGGCAACTCCACGGCGCACAGCCACCGGGCGGGCTGCAATTTTTTTCTGGTCATCGCGCATGCGCTGAACCAGGCCTTTGACCGAGGGGCCTTTGACTTTGACACGCGCACGTGCCGCAGACCGCACTTTGCCGACCAGTTCGTCGGTGATTTCGCCGATGGACAAGGAGATGGTGCCGCCGGGCTTGCCGATGTAGTCGACGGCCCCGAGGTTCAACGCCTCAAAGGTGGCCAGTGCGCCCTGCTCGGTGAGGGACGACACCATGACCACCGGAACGGGGCGCTCCGCCATGATGAGCGAGAGCGCCGTGAGACCATCCATTTCAGGCATGTTGATGTCGAGCGTGACCACATCGGGCGCAAAGTTGCGGTTTTGCTCCACCGCTTCACGGCCGTTTCTGGCGTGGCTGATGTCGAATTCGCCAGTTGCCGCAAATATTTGCGTCAACTGGCGCCGCATCAGCGCCGAATCGTCAACGATCAACAGCTTGATCATCCGCGAACAGCGGCCAGGTTTTGGAGCTCATCACCCTCTATCAGGTAAGCGGGCTCCAGCAGTTGCACCATGCGTTTTTGCTTTTCCATGTTTGCCATGCGGGCCAACATCTTGCCTTGCTGACTGGAGAGTTGGGGCGATGGCTCAATCACGGCCTTGGCTATTTTCAGCACTTCGGTGACTTGGTCAACGATGAAGCCGGTACGCACATCGGAGATCAGGAACACCATGATGCGCTGACGGTCCGAGCGCTCCACCCGTGGCAGGCCTAAGCGCACACGCAGGTCAATGACCGGCAGCACGCTGCCACGCAGATTGATGACGCCTTCAACGAACGCGGGGGCTTTGGGCACATGGATGAGCTCATCCGGGACGCGAACGATCTCCTGCACGCTGTTGATGGGCACGCCGAATTCCTCCTTGTCCAGGTGAAAAACGACGACTTGTTCGTCGTCGTCCAGGTCTTCGTCGGATTCGGCAGCGTCCTGCGTGGAGTCGCGTTTGATGTCGTTCACGGTGTTCAAGGCCTCTTTGATGCTGGAATGGTCGAAGAGATTGCGCACGGTGATCACCGACACCAGGCGCTTGCCGTTGTCCAACCGGCAAATTTCGGCAATTTCCGCCATGTCCGCGTCTTTGGCGAGCAAGCTTGGCATGGCGTCCACTGAGGACTTTGCAACCCGCAACACTTCACTCACGCCATCTACCGCGATGCCGACCGAAGCGCCACCCAATGCAATGACAACAATGCGGCTCTTTTCATCCAGGGCTTGTTCAGGCAAACCAAACATGCACCGCAGACTGACCAGCGGCAGCAAGCGGCTGCGCAGGTCCATCACACCCAGCACATGCGCCTGGGAATGCGGCACATGGATGATGGTGTCGGGCACTTGCACGATTTCCTGCACGTCTTCGATGGCGATGGCGTACTCCTGCTCGGCCACGTTGAAGCTGACGAGTTGCAGCTCGTCGCTCACGTCCTCCTCCACGTCATCGGAGTCGGACACCAGCTCGGCTGCCATGCCCGCGCTTTTGGTGATGCCCGCGATGTTCGAGAACTCACGTTGAATGAGCTTCTCAAAATCGAGCACCATGATCATGGCGTGGCCACCCACGCCTTTGATGATGCCGCTGAGCAAGTCGGTATCAACCGCGCTGCGAATGGCGCCGACATCCTCGATCTGGCTGGGCTCCACGCCCACCACGCTGGCGACGCGGTCCACGACAAAGCCCAGGGGTTGACCTACATCGACCACTACTGCACGGGTGGCGTCGTCGGCCGCCTGCTCAGGGAAGCCGAACATGCGGCGCAGGGAAATGATGGGCAACACCTTGCCGCGCAAGTTGGCCAAACCGTCCAAAGTGGCGGGTGCCAGCGGCACCCGCACGACGGCGGGCAGGCGAATGATTTCTTGTACCGGTGCCATGTCTACGGCAAAAACCTCGCCGCCGGTGATGAAGGTGACAAACTGGCGGGTGTCGGAGGCGCGTTCTTCGAGACCTTCGTCCCCGGGGCGCGCGTCTTGCCCCTGTTGTTCAAGTGTTTCGGTGGTCATGGCCGTGCCTAAGCTGCGCTTTGGAGTTCGTCCGCGAGGGATGAGATCTCTTCAATGGCAGAGGCCAACTCCTCAGCACCCTTGGACTGCTGTGTGGCAGCGCTGGCGGCTTCGGTGGCGGCTTTGTCGGCTTGCTGGGCGGCAGAAGCGATTTGCTCGATGCCACGCTTGGCTTCGCCAATGGTGGTGGCAATTTCCATCGATGCGTTCAGAATTTCTCGGGTTCCATTGTCCACGACCAGAATGTCGGCTTCGATCTGGTTCAGGTTGGCAGTCGACATCTTGGCTTGTTCGACTTCGTTGATGGCGGCTTTGACGATGTCATCCAGATCGGAGCTGACCATGGCAATTTGGTCTTGCACTGCTTTCACCAGGTCTTTGATGCGGTCGGCGTTTTCAGCCGAATCGCGTGCCAGGTTACGAATGTCGGTGGAGACCACGACAAAACCCTTGCCGAACTCACCCGCGCGGGCGGCTTCGATAGAACCGTTCACTGCCAACATATTGGTCTGGATGGAGACGGTGGTGATGGCTTCAACGATCTTATTGATGCGGCGCGAGACCTGCTCCAGGTCTTTCACCTGCTTGATGCTGTCCTGGGTGCCGCGCACCGAAGAGGTGATGCCGTTGATCAACTCGTCCACCGAGACCTTGTTGACGCCAAGTGTGGCGAGCACATTTTTGACCTTTTCGCCGCCATCGGTGGCACGCTGCTGGGCGATTTCGACGCCTTTTTCGATTTGGTTAACCGCTGCGGATGACTGTTCGCAGGCGGCGGCTGAGGCCTGTGCGCCCTTGCGGATTTGCTCAATGGCGGACATGATCTGCGCGCTGGCACGGTTGATCTCTTGCACGGCGGAGGAGAGCTCCTCAGCAGAGGAAGCCACTTCTTCGGCGCTCTTGGCGACGTCCGTGGAGTTTTTCAGGTCTTCGGCCAATTCCGACATGGCTTGAGTGGCCTGCTCGGATTCGGCCAACGCGGTGGCCTGCTCTTGCACGGTTTTGGCGGTTTCTTCGGCGGCGGCGGATTGCTCCACTGCGGCAGCGGCGATTTCTTCAGAGCCTTTGAGCGCTTGCTGGGCCGCTGCATCCGACTGCTTGGCACCGGTGGCGATTTCCGTGATGCCGCGCACCACCTCAATCATATCGGTGCGGATCAGCGCGAGTTGGGCCGTGATGACCTTGCCTTTTTCGACTTCACCTTCGATGGCCTTGGCCGAAGAGTTGATGCCATCGGCAATCGCCTTCACGTCTTGCTGGATCTGGCCCACCAGGTCTTGAATTTGTTTGGCGCTTTTTTCGGAGGTTTCTGCCAGAGTGCGCACTTCATCGGCAACCACGGCAAAGCCCTTGCCATGCTTGCCGGCACGGGCCGCTTCAATAGCGGCGTTGAGTGCCAGCAGGTTGGTCTGGTCGGCAATGCGGGCCACGGCCTTGACGATATCGCCAATGTTGGCGGCTTGTTTTTCCAACTCGACGACCATGGCAACCGAGGCGATTTGACGCTGACCGGCCACCGCCACGTTGGTGATGAGGCTGGCAATGTCGGCACCGGTTTTGGCCACCAGGGTCTGCGCGAACTCGGCCTTGGTCTGGCTGATGTCGGCGTTTTGCAGTTGCAATGCAATAGCGCCGATGACGAGCTTGAAGGCAGCCATCGATTCCTGCGCAGCACCTGAAGCAACCTCGGCACCGGTGGCGATTTGGGTCGCAGCGCCTGTCAACAACTCAGCGGCGGAAGCAGCTTCGTTAATACCGGAGGACAGTTGCCCAGTGGCAGCAGCGATGCGCTCTGCGGCCTGCTGCTGTTTGCCCAATGTGCGTGCGCGCTTGCGCTGAATATCGGCCTCACGAGTCAAGGAGGCGCTGGGTTTACCAGCGACCGAACCTGTAGAGACTGGAGTGGGGGTGGGTTTCCTGATCAGCGCCATGTTGCGCTCCTTTAGAGTGTGTGAGGCATTCGGACCCTGCAGCCGCACGCGGACTGAGATGCTCGAAAAGAGTACGGGCATGCGCACCAATGTATGGGCAAAGCGGCTGCTGGAAGCGCCGATACCGGTAGTGGCACTACCGGTAAACCGGTAGTGAATCGGGTTAATTTGAGCCGAGGCTTACTTTTTTCACCACACCAAGCGATTTAGTTGTTGCGCTCGTTGTTGATCACATAGCGCATCAACTCCGCCACGCTGTGGCAGTCGAGTTTGCGCATGATGTTTCGCCGGTGCACCTCTACGGTCGAGCCGGCGATGAGCAGAAATTTCGCAATTTGGGGGGATGTGTGCCCCTGCGCCACCAGCTTCAACACCTCGCGCTCGCGTTTGCCAAGCACCACCGACGAGCGCCCACGCCCGTTTCGGCCCAGTAGTTCATCGGTGACAGCGCCCGCCACATCCGGACACAAATAGGTGCGCCCCCTGAGCACTGCCCGGATGGCGCTTATCAGTTCGTGACTGGCTTCCACCTTGGTTACATAGGCGCTGGCGCCTGCGTTGAGCATGTCCAGCACGTGGCGTTGATCGGTATGTGCAGACAGCGCCACAACCTTGATCTGGGGCCACTCCTGCGTGAGTGCACGGGTCACTTCGATGCCGTTCATGCCCGGCATGCTGATGTCCATACACACTACATGGGGGGCGCAGGTGCCCACCATGGGGATGACCTGCAAACCGTCACCGGTCTGCGCGACCACCTCCAAATCCGCATGGCCCCCCAAGACATGGCATAGCAACTCCCGGAACATTTCGTGATCATCGGCAAGCAGGATGCGGATTTTCATATTGCCAGTTGCATCCTTGGTGTCGAACCTATGTGATGCGCGGGCTCGCGAATCAAGTTGGATTCTAGGGCAGTAAATTTTTCCCCCAAACAAAGTACCAGGTCAGCCGGGTGGCGCACGATGAACTGTTCACAACTGCACGAGTTGCGGCCACCGAACCACTCAGGGCATGACCGCGACGCGGCGCTTCTTGACGATGACCACCGGTGCAGGGGTGTCTTTGCGAGCCACAACCCAGGGCGGCGATTCTTTTGAATACTCTGGGTAATTTGACGGAGCTTCTTGGGGCGCATTGGCAACCGCCTTTGCGATTTCCCGGTTATTTAAGGGGGTGATGTGGTCGCCAACTACCTGCACGTACTGGTCGTCTGCCGTCAGGGCAAGCGCACCCACTTGCATCCCCTTGCTCACACTGCCAAGCAGCCGCAGCGGGTCTCCTTGAGGGCGCTCATAGGTGTACCTGGACCAGGCCAGCCGGCCAAGAGCCACCCTCCAACCCGGCTTTCTCCGTTTCGGAGGTGCTTTGGTGTCAAGGGAATGCGAATCGGGAGCGCGCTGAACTGTCATCAGGTGGATGGGCGTTAGTGGATCATTCAAAGGCATATTTGTCATTGATGAACGCTTTGTTGTCAGCTTAAACGCATATTCGTATCCAGCCTTTCCGGCTCACCCAGCGAGATGCGCTTGAAATCGGGGTGCAAGGGGTTGATTAAAAAGTTGAGTTCAGCAGGTATCACTGCACTGGGCACGACCAGCACACAACTGCGTGATTGTTGCAACCACTCGCCACCAAGGGTCTGCAAGGCCTCACGACCAGCGGCGGTACGCCAACCCCCTGGCAAGGCATTCGTGTCCAATGTCTCCATGCTGATGTTCTCGGGCAGATGGGCCGGTATCAACACATAGTGGGCACGCAAAGGCTCGTCTTGAACCAGTATCTCCAGCATCGCCAAAGAGCGGCTTTCAGCGGTATAGATCACAGACTGGCCCACTCGATTCCATCGACCACCATACAGCCTTGCCCCTTCGCCAGAAAACGCCTGATCAGCAAATCGGCGTGTTGTGATGCGCCACACAGGGCGCGTTACTACCATAGTCAAGCAAATACGCCGTGTTCAATGCGTCCCAATGTGCTTACTACGGCCACTGAGCCTAACTCGGTATCCAAAAGTGACAGAGGGGTATTGCCGCCTAAAGCCGCATTGGGGCATTTAAGCCAACTCATTGCGGCCCGTTCGTCCTCAAACACATCGACCGCACGCTCAATCACTTGAGCCAAGCGCACCATTTTTCCTGACTCATCGGAGTTTAAAACGCCTTCTTTTTTGCGCCGCGCGAGTGTGCGTTCAGGAATGTCCAGCGCCCGTGACAACTCAGATTGACCAATACCCACCACTCGCAGAGCCGCATCTACCGCTCCGGCTGAAATGCCCTTGCGCACTAGCGCAATCCATTCAAGAACGGAGCGAGGCAAGGCGTGCAGCACAGGCTCGCCACCCAACACTGATGCGGCTGACAAGCCTGTAACGGCTTCGCTTACAAATGTTGCTGTAGTCATAAAAAAACTTTGTTATGCCAATTGGCGAAAAGTATATACAGAAATGGCTTGCATGGTTGATTTACGCACGTCAGTTCAGCAAACGTCGCCCGACCCCATCGCTGAGTTCAAAACTTGGTGATAGAAATTCAAACCCTCACGATCTTCGACAACCACCAGCCCCTTGAAACTCCCAAAAAAGCCCTTATCATTAGCACTCGTAGGAGTTGAGTGCTAACACACCCATCTTCTCAAGTTAATGTGCACTAACTTTTTTTGAGTTGGTGCGGATTTTTTTTACTGTTTCAACATCAAGGAGATTCCCCATGAAACTGCGTCCTCTGGCAGACCGCGTGATTGTTAAACGCGTCGAAAACGAAACCAAAACCGCGTCCGGCATCGTGATTCCTGACAGTGCTGCTGAAAAGCCTGACCAAGGTGAAATCTTGGCTGTTGGCCCAGGTAAGAAAAACGACAAGGGCGAACTGTTGGCGATGAACGTCAAGATCGGTGACCGCGTTTTGTTCGGCAAGTACAGCGGCCAGACCGTGAAGCTGGACGGCGAAGAACTCCTCGTCATGAAAGAGGATGATTTGTTCGCAGTCGTTGAGAAGTAATTCATTAGCTATTAATTAAATAGCTGGTCACGCAGTATCCATGCGGGCTAGCGGTTAATTTCACTTAAATTTTAGGAATTTATCATGGCAGCAAAAGACGTAGTATTTGGCGGCGAAGCCCGCGCACGCATGGTTGAAGGCGTGAACATTTTGGCCAACGCGGTCAAAGTAACTTTGGGCCCTAAGGGTCGCAATGTGGTTCTGGAGCGCTCGTTCGGCGCCCCTACCGTGACCAAAGACGGCGTGTCCGTCGCTAAAGAAATCGAACTCAAAGACAAGCTGCAAAACATGGGTGCGCAGATGGTCAAGGAAGTTGCTTCCAAGACCTCCGACATCGCAGGCGACGGCACCACCACTGCTACCGTGTTGGCTCAGGCCATCGTGCACGAAGGCATGAAGTACGTAGCTGCTGGCATGAACCCCATGGACCTGAAGCGCGGCATCGACAAGGCTGTTGCAGCTTTGGTGATCGAGTTGAAGAAGGCTTCCAAAGCCACCACCACCTCCAAAGAAATCGCCCAAGTCGGCTCCATTTCTGCCAACTCTGACGAAGCCATCGGCAAGATCATTGCTGACGCGATGGACAAAGTGGGCAAAGAAGGCGTGATCACTGTGGAAGACGGCAAGTCTTTGGACAGCGAACTCGAAGTCGTTGAAGGCATGCAGTTTGACCGCGGTTACCTGTCCCCTTACTTCATCAACAACCCAGAAAAGCAAGCTGCTTTGTTGGACAACCCCTTCGTGTTGTTGTACGACAAGAAGATCAGCAACATCCGTGACCTGCTGCCTACCCTGGAACAAGTCGCCAAGTCTGGCCGTCCTTTGCTGATCATCTCTGAAGATGTCGAAGGCGAAGCACTGGCAACTTTGGTGGTCAACACCATCCGTGGCATCCTGAAGGTTGTGGCTGTCAAGGCTCCTGGCTTTGGTGACCGTCGCAAGGCCATGTTGGAAGACATCGCCATCCTGACCGGCGGCAAAGTGATCGCTGAAGAAGTTGGCATGTCGCTGGAAAAAGTGACTTTGGCTGACCTGGGTTCCGCCAAACGCATCGAAGTCAGCAAAGAAAACACCATCATCATCGACGGTGCTGGTGCTGCTGCCGACATCGAAGCCCGCGTGAAGCAAGTTCGCGTGCAAATCGAAGAAGCAACTTCCGACTACGACAAAGAAAAACTGCAAGAGCGCGTGGCCAAGTTGGCTGGCGGTGTTGCCGTGATCAAGGTTGGCGCTGCTACTGAAGTCGAAATGAAAGAAAAGAAAGCCCGTGTTGAAGACGCACTGCACGCTACCCGTGCTGCTGTGGAAGAAGGCATTGTGGCTGGCGGCGGTGTTGCACTGTTGCGCGCCAAGCAAACTGCTGGTGTGGTGAAGGGTTCCAACTCTGACCAAGACCACGGTATCGCTTTGGTGATGAAGGCGATCGAAGCGCCTTTGCGCGAAATCGTGTTCAACGGCGGCGGCGAAGCTTCTGTGGTGGTGAACGCTGTGTTGGCCGGCAAAGGCAACTACGGCTACAACGCTGCGAACGAAACCTACGGCGACATGATCGAAATGGGTATCCTGGACCCAACCAAAGTGACCCGCACTGCTCTGCAAAATGCAGCGTCTGTGGCTTCGCTGATGTTGACGACCGAGTGCATGGTTGCTGAAGCTCCAAAGGCTGACGGCGGCGGCATGGGCGGCGGCGACATGGGTGGCATGGGCGGTATGGGTGGAATGGGCGGCATGGGCATGTAATTTCATGCTCCTTGCCTGAGGGCGCAGGGCGGCGTTATTGCTTCCCGCCAAATCTAAAAACCCCGCACGGTGCGAACCTTGCGGGGTTTTTTTGGGACTTTTTGCTATCTATTTAGTAGCTGCTTGCGCACGTTCTACGGGGGCTGTGGCTATTATTTGCTTAGATTTAAGGCCTGCAACTGCGCCGCGACTTGCGCAGCGGATTCAAAGTGAATCCCGTGCCAGCCCATCGTGCGCGCCGCCTGCACATTGCCCAACAGGTCGTCAATGAACACGGTTTGCGACGGCTGCAGCGCATAGCGGGTCTGCAGCAGTTGGTAAATGGCGGGCTCGGGTTTGATGTGGTGCACGTCGCCGGAAAAGATACCGCCGTCGAACCACTTTAAGAAGGGGTGCAAGCGCTCCAGTGCACGGGCATAGGGCTGCGGCATGTTGGACAGGTAGTACAAGCGCACCTCTGGCGACGATGCTGGCACTGGCTCCGACTGTGACTGTGACTGTGACTGTGACTGTGACTGTGACTGTGACTGTGACTGTGACTGTGACGCCGTGGCGGTGCGCCGCGTGTGCAATTGCGTCAGTAGCGCCAGCGAATCCGCCATGGGCACCAGTTTGTCGCCAATCCCCTCCACCAGTTGTTGCAGCACGCCGTGGTTCAGGCTCAGGCGCTCGGCCGTTCGGTCCACCACACTGGCCATGGACAGGGTACCCTGGTCAAATTCTTGCCAGTCCGCGTGGCCAAACACGGCGTGCGCCAGATGCCCGGCCTGCTGCGCCGTAGCCGCCTGCTCTGGGAAACACTGCGCCACCAACTCCACCGGGCGCCAGGTGAACAGCACCGCCCCAAAGTCAAACACCACATTCAGGGGGCGCACGCCCTCATCAGCCTTCACGCACGCAGCCGCGCCAGCAGCCCGGCGGTAGAGCCGTCCAGCCCGGTGGTGTCGCCACTGGCCAGGCGCGGCTCAATGTCTTTGGCCAGTACCTTGCCCAGCTCCACGCCCCATTGGTCGAAGCTATTGATACCCCAGAGCGACCCGCTGACAAACACCCGGTGCTCTTGCAGCGCAATTAGCGCGCCCAAAGAGGCCGGTGTCAGGTCATCCAGCAGCAAGAAGGTGCTGGGGCGGTTGCCGGGGAAGTTCTTGTGTCCCCCGCCGTCGCTCTTTCCGACCATCAGCGCCTGCGCCTGCGCCAGCACATTGGCCAGCAGCATCGGGTGGTGTCCGGGCAGGCTGTGGCGTGGCTTTTTGACCGCGACAAACTCGACCGGCACCACGTCTGTGCCCTGGTGCAGCATTTGAAAGTAGGCGTGCTGCCCGTTGGTACCCGGCTCCCCCCACAGCGTGGGCGAGGTGCCGAACGGCAATGCTTCGCCACTAGCGTCCACCTGTTTGCCGTTGCTTTCCATCTCCAGCTGCTGCAAATAGGCCGGCAAGCGGCGCAAGGCGCTGTGGTACGGCGCAATGCTGCGGCTGGTGAAGCCGTGAAAATTGCGGTACCAAACGTCCAGCAGCGCCAGGCGCACCGGCAGATTGGCTTCGAGTGGCGCGGTGCGGAAATGTTCGTCCATGGCGTGGGCACCGGCCAGAAACTCACGGAAACCCGCAGCACCAATGGCAATCGCCAGTGGCAGCCCAATGGCCGACCACACCGAATAGCGCCCGCCCACCCAGTCCCAAAACCCGAAGGTGGTGGTGATGCCAAAGGCATTGGCCGCCGGCACATTGGTGGTCAGCGCGGCGAAGTGGCGCGCGATGTTGGTGCCGCCCTGGCCCAAAAACCAGGCCTTGGCGGATGCCGCATTGGTCATGGTCTCGATGGTGGTGAAGGTCTTGCTGGCGATCAGGAACACCGTGCTGGCGGCCTGCAGGTGCGGCAGTTTGGCAGCCAGCTCATGGCCATCCACATTGCTGACAAAGTGCAGGCGTTTGCCGCTGGTGGCAAACGCATCCAGCGCCAGCACCGCCATCTGCGGCCCCAGGTCCGAGCCGCCGATTCCGATGTTCACCACGTCGGTAATGGCGCTGTCGGCGCGCACGGCTTCGGCATAGGCCAGCATCGCATCCAGCGTGGCGTGTACTTTGGCCTGCTCGGTTGCGCGATGAATTGCTATAGTTTCAGTAGCTGCTTGCGCAGTATGCACGGGGGCCAGAGCCGGATTTCGCAATAAAACGTGCCACACCTCACGCTGCTCGGTGGTGTTGATCTTTTCGCCGGCAAACATGGCGTCGCGGTGCGCCTGCACGCCACACTGGCGCGCCAGGTCCAGCAGCAAGGCCTGGGTGGCCGCGTCGATCCGGTTCTTGGACAGGTCGGCAAACACATACGGGGCCTCTTGGCTGAAGGTCGCAAAGCGGGTAGGGTCCTGGGCAAACGCGTCGCGCGTGTCGAAACCTTGGCCGGTGGTTTGATAGGCGGCGTGCAGTTGGGCCCAAGCGGGCGTGCGGTCACAGCGGGTACGGGTCAAGGAAGTTGTCATGGGCGTGGTCGTGGAAGTTGTCATGAGGGGGTGCGTCTTTGGGTTTAGGCGGCCAGCATCAGTTGTTCCAGCTTCACGGCGTCCACGCAGAACGCGCGAATCCCCTCGGCCAGCTTCTCGGTGGCCATGGCGTCTTCGTTCAAGGCAAAGCGGAAGCCCATCTCGTCAAAATACACATGCTCCTGGGTGCTTTGCAGGGCACTTTGCTTGTCCAGCGCACGCGCCAGTGGCGCATCGGTGGCCGCCAACGTGGCCAGCAGGTCGGGGCTAATCGTCAGCAAATCGCAGCCAGCCAGCGCGGTGATCTGCCCCACGTTGCGAAAGCTCGCGCCCATCACCTCGGTGGCAATGCCAAACTTCTTGTAGTAGTTATAGATCTGCTTCACCGACTGCACGCCGGGGTCATTGGCACCGGCCCGCTCGGCCTCCACCCAGGTGCTGCCTGCCGATTTTTTGTACCAGTCATAGATACGGCCCACAAAGGGCGAGATCAGCTGCACCCGGGCCTGCCCACAAGCCACGGCCTGGCAAAACGAGAACAACAAAGTCAGATTGGTATGGATACCTTTGCGCTCCAACTGCTCGGCGGCCTGAATGCCCTCCCAAGTGGCTGCCACCTTGATCAGCACACGGTCGATGTGCACACCCTGCGCCTGGTACAGATCAATCAGCCGCTCGCCACGCGCCACGGTGGCGTTGGTGTCAAAACTCAGGCGGGCGTCAACCTCGGTGGACACGCGCCCGGGGATGATGGACAAAATCTCGCACCCAAAGCGCACCAGCAACCGGTCCATGATTTCGTCCAGTGGGCGGCCCCTGAATTGGTCCACCGTAACTTTGAGCAAGGGCGCGTAATCGGGCTTTTGCACCGCCTTCAAGATGAGGGACGGGTTGGTGGTCGCGTCCTGCGGCTGAAACACGCCAAGTTGCTTGAAGTCGCCGGTGTCGGCCACCACGGTGGTGAATTGTTTGAGTGCGTCGAGTTGGTTCATGGCGGCAAAACGGGCTTCTGGAGCGGTGTTAAACAAGACTTGAATTATGTGTGAAACAAAGTTACATTACAACGTCATTATTTATGTAACTTAAAATCATGAGCTTTGATCTTGTCTTGTTTGGCGGCACCGGTGATTTGACCTGGCGCAAGTTGATGCCCGCCCTGTTTCAGGCCTTTCGCCACGGTACCCTGCCCGAGGGCGGCCGCATCATCGGAGTCGGCCGTGACGACCTCAGCAGCGACCAATACCGCGCACTAATGAAGTCCCGCTTCGACAAAGTGGACTTGGCCAAACGGCCCAGCGCCGAAGAGTTTGCGCGCTTCGCGGCCATCCTGGAATTTGTGCGGGTGGACCTGTCCAAGCCCGAAGACTATGCCCGTCTGGCCGAGTGCCTGCAAAGCCGCAATGCCGACACCGTGGTGATGTATGTCGCCACCGCGCCGACCCTTTTTACCACCGTGGTCGAGCAGTTGGCAGCCTCTGGCTTGAACACGCCCAAGACCCGCATCGTGCTGGAGAAGCCGCTGGGCCATGATCTGGAATCCAACCGTGCCATCAATAGCACGGTGCGCCGGTTCTTTGAAGAGAACCAGGTTTTCCGTATCGACCACTATCTGGGCAAACCGGCCGTGCAAAACCTGTTTGCGCTGCGCTTTGGCAACGCACTGTTTGAGCCCCTGTGGCGGCGCGAACACATTGCCAACATCCAGATCACCATAGCCGAAGACCTGGGCGTGGAGAGCCGTGGCGCGTTTTACGAAACCACCGGCGCACTGCGTGACATGGTGCAAAACCACGCACTGCAGTTGCTGTGCGCCATCGGCATGGAGCCGCCCATCAATTCGCACGCCGATGCGATCCGCGACGAGAAGCTCAAAGTGCTGCGCTCGCTCAAGCCCTGGACGCAGGAATCGTTGTCGCAAGACGTGGTGCGCGGCCAATACGCCAGCGGCTCCATCGACGGTGACAAGGTGCCGGGCTACCGGGAAGAGCCTGGCGTCAACCCAAACAGCAACACTGAAACCTTTGTCGCCCTGCGTACCGAAATCTCTAACTGGCGCTGGGCGGGTGTGCCTTTTTACATCCGCACCGGCAAGCGTCTGGCAGGCCGCGACGCGCGCATTGTGGTGAATTTTCGCCCTACCCCGCACGCGATTTTCAACTCGCAACTCGGCATGGCCAACCGCCTGGTCATCAACCTGCAGCCCAAGGACGGGCTGGAGTTGCATTTGCTGGCGCAGGGGCAAGACAATCGGCAGTCGCGCCAAGGTGCATCCCAGTCGCTGGCCCCGGTGCAACTGGACTTGGACTTTGACAAGCGCTTCGGCTCGGAGCGCGTGGGTGCCTACGAACGCCTGCTGCTGGACGTGATCGACGGCCGCCTGAACCTGTTTGTGCGCAGCGATGAGCAAGAGGAAGCCTGGCGTTGGGTGGAACCGATGCTGGAGTTTTGGGCCAATGACTCACAAGGCCCGCGGCCCTACAACTCTGGCACTTGGGGCCCCAGTTCCTCCAGCGCCATGATTGCGCGTGACGGATTTTGCTGGAGTGAGGAGTCGTAATGCTGGACCGAATCAAAGCTTCACTGCCCTCCTTGGCACCCGCCGAACAACGGGTGGGCCGGCTGTGTCTAGCCGACCCGCGTGCCTTTGCCAAACTGCCGGTGAGTGAGTTGGCCGACCGCTCCCATGTGAGCAAGCCCACGGTGGTGCGGTTTTGCCGCAGCGTGGGTTATGACGGCTTGTCAGATTTCAAACTCAAACTGGCGGGCACCGTCAACGAAGGCGTGCCCTTCATCCACCGCAGCGTGGACGCCGATGACAAGATCAGCGACGTCACGGTCAAGGTGATCGACAACACGGTGGCCGCGTTTCTGAAGTACCGCAATGACGCATCCACCGTCGCCATCGAAAAAGCCGTGGTTGCGCTGGTGGACACCTACAAGGGCGGGCGTCAAATTCAGTTCTTTGGGGTGGGCAACTCCGGCATCGTGGCGCAGGACGCGCAGCACAAGTTCTTTCGTTTGGGCATCAACACCACCGCCTACAGCGACGGCCACATGCAGGTGATGAGCGCCTCCATTTTGGGTGCCGGCGACTGCGTGGTGGTCATTAGCAACTCTGGGCGCACCCGCGACCTGATGGACGCCTGCGACATTGCCCGCAAAAACGGCGCCACGACCATTGTCATCACCGCCAGCGGCTCACCCCTGGCCAGCGCCGGCCACATTCACCTGTGTGCAGACCACCCCGAAGGCTTTGACAAGTACAGCCCCATGGTGTCGCGCCTGCTGCACCTGATGATCATCGACATTCTGGCCACCTGCGTCGCCCTGCGCATTGGCAGCGACACCCTGCAGCCCCTGCTGCGCGAGATGAAACACAATTTGCGGAGCAAGCGCTACGCGTGAGCTTTAAACATCAGTCTGACGCCAAGATCCGGGGCAACACCAAGGCCTTGACTGCCTCGCAAAAAACGCGAGCTGCATCCAGATCACCAGCATCGGGAAAGTCCACTTCCTCTTCATTGGGATAGCGAAACAGAGTTGCAAACTCTGAAATGCTTTGAGATATTTTTCTGCGGCTTGTTGATAATGAAAAGCGGCCATATCAGGGAACGCCTGACTTACTTGCGAAGCGAGTGAAAAATCTCGGACCCCTTTCCAGACCCACCGATGCGCCAGATCAGTACTCATAGTTCGATACCTTTAGTGCGTATTTCGTAGGACAAACTGCCGCACATCGCATTGCGGAAATTGGATTCCCGCACTGCAATGACATCGATAGGAATCAGCCCATGCTCAGAAAGTCTGGCTGCCATGCGCTTCAGTGGACGCGTCGGGTAGCACAATAGCCAAATCAACGTCACTGCATGCGTTAGGACGTCCCCACGCATAAGACCCAAACACGAATACACGGCATGGCAAACCCGCCTTGACACGCGCTGCCATTTGCTGCAAGTCCGAGAATTGGCACATGGATTTATGTTTACTCCGAATACGAGTGAACCATTTTATCCACCTGCGTCGCCATTCGCATAGGCGGCAACACACTACAGCCCTTGCTGAGTGAGATGAAACTCAACCTGAGCAACGAACGTTACGCTTGAGCTGTGGTTCGCCGGGCAATAGTAAATAGAATAGGGCAATGCCCATAAGCCCCACGCTGATCACTTCCGATGGCCCCCTTGTACAGACCATCCGGGCTCAGTTTCCAAACACTTTGGCGATTTATGCCTTTGGCAGCCAGATACAAGGAACAAGTGGGCCGGAGAGCGACCTAGACTTAGCGGTGTTGGTTGCGGGTTATGCCGATCCAGTTGTGCTTTGGGAGTTGGCAGGCAACTTGGCTGACGTTGCTGGCTGCCCTATTGACCTCCTGGACCTTCGCGCAGCATCCACTGTCATGCAATACCAAGTCATCACCACCGGGCAATGTCTGTGGTCTGTCGGTCTTCCCGCCGGGCTTTTCGAATGCTATGTGCTGAGCGAAAAAACGGCCTTGGACACGGCGCGGGCACCATTATTGGCAGACATTCACGCCACTGGAGCAATCTATGGGCGATGATGTACTGGTCAATAAAGCCGCAACCATAGAACGCTGCGTAGCACGGGCCAGGGAAGAGTTTGCGCGGGATCCCGCCACCTTTGCAACCGATTTCACGCGGCAAGATGCGGCCGTATTGAACGTACAACGCGCCTGCGAAGCCGCATTGGATATGGGTCAACATCTGGTACGACGTGAGCACCTTGGCGTGCCGCAGAGTGCGAGAGACGTTTTCGAGTTGCTGGCGCAAGGCCAATGGATCGACGCACAATTGGCGGCAAGCCTCAAACGCATGGTGGCATTTCGCAACATTGCCGTGCATGACTATCAAAGCCTGTTGCTCCCAATCCTGGTGAATGTCATTACGGAGCATCTGGATGAATTTTTGCAATTCACCACGCTCGTATTGCAGCGCACTCGGTAGCGATCAGATCACACGAGAAGGTTGACTCGTTCCAGCCATTTTCTGGAAGTCCGAGAATTGGCAGCGACACGCTGCAGACTTTGCTGCACTAGATGAAACACAACTTGCGGAACACGCAATGCGCAAAAATTCGCAAAATCTACAAAAAGCCCCGCCGCTCAATGAATGCGCCCAACGGAAAAACCCCCATCAGTTTCCTGATAGGGGTTTTTTGGTTTCGGACTTAGCTGGCTTATGCCAGAGTCAAATTAGAACGAGTGGGAAACCAACAGGTTGGTTTCGTTGTTGCGGTCTTTACCAACAGCAGACACCCAGTTTGCGTAAGTTGCAATCAAACTAGTACGCTTGCTGAGGGCGTAAGAGGCGGACAGTCCGGAACCACTGCGGGTCTGATCCAACTGACCTGCAACAAAAGGAACATTGCCTACACCGGCCACCGGGATAGTTTGTGCAATGGTACCGGCTGATGTTTCTTGGGCAAAATTAGCGCCCAATGTCAGTGCACCGACAGGCACAGACACGGCAATCATCGAATCAGTCAGTGTAGATCCGCCAGTGGTGGTCAAGACAGAAAAACCACCACCCAACTTGGCAACACCCAAGTCATATGACGCTGCAGTGCGGATGACATCCCTGTAAGAGGTGTTGACATTGTCTGTGCGACCGTCGTATACCAGATAGTTCAAATTGGCTACTAAACTGCCGCTCACATAGGTGACAGACATGCTATTCAGACGCTGGCCTGTAGTACCTGCAGCGCCGGCGCCGCCTACACCCAACCCAGCACCCACACCAGTCGTAACGCTGGAATTCGCAGAAGCTTGCTCCGAGTGCGAAACACCCAGATAAACTGGGCCAAGCTTGGTGTCAAAACCAATGCTATCTTTCAAACTGCGGGATGGGAACACCTTATTGTCCATACCCACGCCACCCACACCAGATACGCCGCCCGACAGGTAATCGATCGCTTTGTAAGATTGCAGGGTCAAACGGCCCACGGACGTGGTGAGCTTTAAGGAAGAATCCCCCCCGGCAACGCCAGCGCGGCTCACGCCGTCGAAGCTCATCTCTGCGGCTACGCTCATACCACCACCGAGGTCTTCCTTCGCGGTGAAGGTAATCAAAGAAGTGTCAATACCCAAGCCAGACGAGTCTCCCACCACATTGCCACCAGATCCACCCGCCAGCGCAGCAGTTACACTTTGGGTAATTTGTTCAGCCTGAGTCCCTTTGGTTGGCGCTGTTAAGCTTGATTTGTACCCCGTAATAAGCGTACCGGTTACGGTTACTTGCGCAAAGGATGCGCCAGAGGCGGCCAGAACGGCCAGTGCAATGAGTGATTTTTTCATAATGATGTGTCTCGTTAATTTAATTTAATTTAAGTGGTCAGCGCAACCATTGCAGCCATGACTGACCCACCTCTTACTCCATACGCTTGAGGTGTTTCAATTTAAACAAAACACAAAAATAAGTCTTGTCAAAAAGGCGACATTGAACCAAAAAACCTTCAAATAAACCAAAAATGTCACAAATATACAACATTAAGCCTGTATGTGAATACGAAAAAACCCGCTGCATCGCTGCAGCGGGTTTTTTTAACTAACCCTTAAGCTGGCTCATGCCAGCCAGGAATTAGAAGGAGTGTGCCAACAAAACGGCAGTGGAGCTGCTGTTTTCAAGCGCAGTAAGAGATTGCTTGAACAATGTGTAAGACAAAGAAAGCGCTGTGCGCTTGCTCAGTGCATAGCCAGCGCTCAGACCGTAGCCGCTGATTGTGCCATTGGAAGCCGCAGCAGCGAAACTGCTGGTTGTACGGGTAGCGTAATCAGCACCCAGTGTCAAAGCGCCCAAAGGCAATGCTGCCGAAATCAAGGTGTCGGTACGGGTACCACCGATGCGGGCGTTCTCAACCCAACCAGCGCCCAACTTGGCAACGCCGAAATGATAAGAAGCAGCCAAACGCATCTGGCTCTTGTCATTACTCAAATCACCGCCGACTAAATTGGCAACGGGAGAACCGGTCGAATTGTCATAGGTGGCATATCCACCATCAACCACCAGCATACCAGCAACGTACTTGGCAGCAAGGCGGGTTGTGCGCTGATTGGTTGCCGCGCTATTAGTCAGGCCTGAAGCTTGGTCAAAACTTTGCGTGGTGTATTGTCCCGGAGCACCAGCAGCGCCGTTACCCAGACCCAATGTGTTTCCTGGCTCACTGTGTGCCAATGACACGGTCACAGGGCCAAACGCGTAAGCGTAGGCGATAGAGTCAGCAGTTGTACGGGCAGAGAAAACCTTGCCATCCATACCAGTACCGCCAACTTTGGCAACGCCGGCGGACAAGTAGTCAGTGCCTTTTGTGGTGCTCAAAGTCAAGGTGCCGAAAGCGCCAGACAGTGCCAAAACTGCATCACCGCCGTTGGCGCTGGCGCGGGTAACACCGTCAAAACCGAGTTTTGCAGTAGCTTTGGTGCCGCCACCCAGATCTTCAGACACATTGAAATAGATTTCAGCAGTATCCACACCCAAACCGGAACGGTCAGCAATAGGAATAGCAGCAGAACCAGTACCGAAATGGTCAGCCTGGTAACCCGTTGCAAAGGTTCCGGTGATAGTAACTTGTGCAAACGAAGCGCCGGATGCAGCCAGAACGGCCAGAGCGATTAGTGTCTTTTTCATTTAAAAATACTCCAAGGTTAAACAGAGGGCTCCGGACTGATTACTCAGAACCCCGGGCCAACCTCCCAGTTCAGGAAGTTGTTTGTATTGCACCAGATGGGCAGGGGTTTGGCAAAGCATTGCTGATAAAACCACGCCAAAATCCACATTTTCGTTGCACGGTTGCAACAATTTGTATCCACCACACTTGAGCGACAACGGGTTTAGACTCGTCGCTATATCCGAGGCAACGCCACTCCAGGGTGCCCTTTTTTTGTTTTTCAAAGAGTCTCGCCATGGACACCCTGCTCACCGCCGCCGACACCGCATTGCGCACCCTGTTTGCCAAACCCATCGCCGCACAAGCTTGCCCCACCGTGCCAGAGCATGCCACCCAGCTCACCGAGGCGGAGAAACGCCGCTCAGCCGCACTGATGCGCGTGAACCACGTCGGCGAGGTGTGCGCCCAGGCTTTGTACACCGCGCAGGCCTTGACGACGCCCAATGCGGCGCTGCGAGCGCACTTTACAAAGGCGTGCGTAGAAGAAACCGACCATTTGGCCTGGACGGCGCAGCGGCTGCACGAGTTGGGCTCCCGCCCTTCCCTGCTGAACCCGCTGTGGTATGCCGGTGCCTTTGGGCTGGGCTTGCTGGCGGGCCGCTTGGGGGACCGGATCAGCCTGGGGTTTGTAGAAGAAACTGAAATTCAAGTGGGTGCCCACCTGCAAGGCCACCTGGCAGCACTGCCTGAGGCCGACCACGCCTCACGCGCCATCGTGGCGCAAATGCGCGACGACGAGCTGCGCCACGCCCAAGACGCCCAGACCGCCGGGGCTAGCAGCCTGCCGCAACCAGTCAAAGAGTTGATGCGCGTGGCAGCCAAGGTCATGACGACGGTGGCGCAGCGGGTTTAATCCACCAACTCAAAACTGGTGGTAATTTCCGCCGACTTGCCCAGCATGATGCTGGCCGAGCAGTATTTTTCGTGGCTCATGGCAATAGCGCGTTCCACGGCCGCAGCGGGCAAGCCTTTGCCCGTCACGGTGAAGTGCATATTGATTTTGGTGAACACTTTGGGATCGACCTCGGCACGCTCGGCGGTGAGCTTGACCGAGCAACCTTGCACCGCATGTCGACCACGCTTCAAAATCAGCACCACGTCATAAGCAGTGCAACCACCGGTGCCGGCCAGCAACAGCTCCAGCGGGCGCGGGGCCAGATTGAGGCCACCATTCTCTGGCTTGGCGGCGTCCGGCGCGCCATCCATCATGACGGTGTGGCCGCTGCCGGTTTCGGCCACAAAACCCATGCCTGAGCGGGTGTTCAAGCCGCCGGTCCAACTGACTGTGCATTCCATGCTGATCTCCTAAATTCAAATATTTTGGTAGCTTCTATAATACCAAAATGAAGCCCCAAATCGTCATGGACACCAACGTACTGGTCACCGCGCTGAAGTCGTCACAAGGCGCGTCCTACAAATTGTTGTCGATGATCGAGACCGGAGCGTTCAAGCTACACATATCCACCCCACTGGTGGCGGAGTACGAAGCAGTGCTGAAGCGGGGCTTGCTCACGCTAAGTGACTCTCAAATTGACGATGTACTGGATTTCATCTGTGCACGTGCGCAGCCACATAAAATTTACTACCTGTGGCGGCCTGTACTTAAAGACCCAGGCGATGATTTTTTGCTGGAACTTGCCGTCAAAGCCGACGCGCAAATCATCACTTGGAATGTGGCCGACTTTAAGCGCGCGCAGGCTATGGGGGTGCAGGTGCAAACACCGCGAGAATTTTTACTATTTTTGGAAGGAAAGCAACCATGAGCGCGATCAGCATTCGACTGCCCGACTCCTTGCACCGCATGGCGCGGGACATTGCGCGGCAAGACCAAATATCCATGAACCAGTTCATTGCTTCGGCAGTGGCAGAAAAGGTGTCCGCATTGGCTACCGAACAGTATCTGAACGAGCGAGCTGCGCGGGGTACCGTGGATAAATTTCGTGCGGCATTGGCCCAGGTGCCGAATGCCGCGCCAGAAGCGTTTGACCAGTAATATCTGACATGACAGACAAAATACCAAAACCGCTGACCCCGTCCGATTACCTGAAAAAAATCCTCACTGCCCGCGTATATGACGTGGCCAGTGAAACCGCGCTAGAGCCCGCCATTGCGCTGGGCAAGCGGCTGAACAACACTGTGTTGCTCAAACGCGAAGACCAGCAGCCCGTGCGCAGTTTCAAGCTGCGCGGCGCCTACAACCGCATGGCGCAGCTGACGCCCGCACAGCTCAAAAAAGGCGTCATTTGCGCATCGGCTGGCAACCATGCACAGGGCGTTGCTTTAAGTGCCAGCAAGCTTGGCACCCGCGCGGTGATCGTCATGCCCACCACCACGCCGCAGGTGAAAGTGGATGCGGTGCGCGGCTTTGGCGGCGAGGTGGTGCTGTTTGGCGACAGCTACTCCGATGCCTATGGCCATTCGCTGGAGCTGCAAAAAAGGCAGGGCCTGACCTTTGTGCACCCGTTTGACGACCCGGATGTCATTGCCGGCCAAGGCACCATCGCCATGGAAATGCTGCGCCAGATGCAAACGCTCGGCGGCAAACCTCTGGACGCCGTGTTTGTGGCCATTGGCGGCGGCGGCCTGATCTCTGGCGTGGCCAACTACATCAAGGCCGTGGACCCCGCTATCCGGGTGATTGGCGTGCAGATGAATGACTCGGACGCGATGATCCAGTCGGTCACCGCCAAGAAGCGCGTCACACTGCCCGATGTGGGCCTTTTCTCCGACGGCACTGCCGTGAAGCTGGTGGGCGAGGAAACCTTCCGCATCGCCAGTGGCCTGGTGGATGAATTTATGACGGTGGACACCGATGCAGTTTGCGCCGCCATCAAGGACGTGTTTGTGGACACCCGCAGCATTGTGGAGCCGGCCGGTGCGCTGGCCGTGGCCGCCATCAAGCAGTACGTGGCCAAGCACAAGACCAAGGGCGAGACCTACGCCGCCATTCTGTGCGGTGCCAACATGAACTTCGACCGCCTGCGCTTCGTCGCCGAACGGGCCGAGGTGGGCGAGGAACGTGAGGCCTTGTTTGCGGTGACGATTCCTGAGGAGCGTGGCAGCTTCAAGCGTTTTTGCGAGTTGATTGGGGCGCTGCCCGGTGGCCCGCGCAATGTGACCGAGTTCAACTACCGCATCAGCGACGCGGCCAAAGCCCATGTGTTTGTGGGCATCACCACGCAGGGCAAGGGCGAGTCGGCCAAGATTGCCGCCAACTTCAACAAGCATAAATTTGCCACGCTGGACCTGACGCACGACGAGCTGGCCAAAGAACACATCCGCCACATGGTGGGCGGCCTGAGCGCGCTGGCGCAAGACGAGCGTTTGCTGCGTTTTGTGTTCCCCGAGCGCCCCGGTGCACTGATGAAGTTTTTGAGCCTGATGCGCCCGGGCTGGAACATCAGCCTGTTCCACTACCGCAACCAGGGCGCGGACTACGGGCGTATTTTGGTGGGGCTACAGGTGCCCAAGGCGGATGACAAAGCGTTTGCCAAGTTCCTGCAAACGCTGGACTATCCGTATGTGGAAGAAACTGCCAATCCGGTGTACCGTATGTTTTTGCAGCATTAACCCCAAAAGGCATGGCCATGGCAAACCCCGCGTTAAACCCCCATTTTTCTCCTGAAGAGTATTTGGCCTGGGAGGCTGAACAACTCGGAAAGCACGAATACGTGGATGGTGAAGTATTTGCCATGGCAGGGGCTGCGGAAGGCCATGTCACGGTAACCGGTAACGTTTACATGGCCCTGCGCCAGCACCTAAAAGGCAGCCCGTGTCGCACCTTCATGGCCGACATGAAAGTGCAGGCCGATGCTGACAAAGCCTTCTTCTACCCAGACGTGGTGGTGACCTGCAGCGCACGCGATGCGCAAGACCCGCTGGTCAAGCACGAGCCCACGCTGCTGGTTGAAGTGCTCTCGCCCAGCACAGCGGCTTACGACCGGGGTGCCAAATTCAGCAGCTACCGCCAGTTGGCCAGCTTGCAGGAATACGTACTCATCGACACTGACACCCGCGCTACCGATGTCTACCGCAAGGGGGCCGATGGCCTGTGGGTGCTGCACCCCTTTGCAGGCGAGCAAGCGGTCGAACTGGCCAGCGTGGCGCTGACTATTCCTGCTGCGGTGCTGTTCGATGAGTTGGACGTGCTCGCCACACCTACTCCCTTGCCAACGCCCACCGAGCAGCGCTGACACCATGGCCATGACACTCGACGGCAAACTGGTAGTGGCCATCTCCAGCCGCGCCCTGTTTGACTTTGAAGAAGAAAACCAAATCTTCGAGCAAGGCGATGACCGCGCCTACATGCAGTTACAGCGCGAGCGGCTGGACATCCCGGCCAAGCCCGGCGTGGCCTTCTCCCTGGTGCAAAAGCTGCTGGCATTTAACGAAACCCCCTCGCAACGGGTGGAAGTGGTCATTTTGTCGCGCAACGACCCGGTGAGCGGCCTGCGCGTGATGAAGTCGGCCCAGCACTACAAGCTGCCCATCATCCGCTGCTCGTTCACGCGCGGTGAGGCACCGTGGCGCTACCTGCGTCCGCTGCACGCCAACCTGTTTTTAAGCACCCACCTGAGCGATGTGCGCGCCGCACTGGCAGCTGGCGTGCCCGCCGCGCAGGTGTACCCGCACAGCGCCCACGCCAGCGATGCCCATCCGGGCGAAGTGCGCATTGCCTTTGACGGTGATGCCGTGCTGTTCAGCGACGAGGCCGAGCGCGTCTACCAAGCGCAGGGCCTGGGCGCGTTTCAGCAACACGAAATCGACCATGTTTCGCAGCCCCTGCCCGACGGCCCATTCAAGCCGCTGCTGGTGGCGCTGCACCGCATGCAGCGGGCCCAGATTCCGCACATGCGCATCCGCACCGCGCTGGTTACAGCACGCAGCGCCCCGGCGCACGAGCGCGCCATTCGCACGCTGATGGACTGGAATATTGAAATTGACCAAGCCATGTTCTTGGGCGGACTGGACAAGGGCGAGTTTTTGCGTGAGTTTGAGCCCGACTTCTTCTTTGACGACCAGACTGGCCACATCGAATCCGCCGCCCGCCATGTGCCCAGCGGCCATGTGGCGAGTGGCATAAGTAACAGCGCGTAAAGACGGCAACGCCCGGTAAGCCACCCATGCGCTTGGGGCGTTGGAAATAGGTGACTCATAGCTGTCGAACCGTCCCCATTACCGCGGAGTACCCCCATGAATCCTTCAATAGTGCGCACCCCCTTTTTGAATCGTCGCACCGCGCTCCAAGTGACTGCGGCATCGTTTCTCACTTGGGCGGTTACCGGTAGCAATTCAGCCCAAGGCCTTGGCCGCAGCACCGCCACCGCCACCAGCGCAGACCTTTGGCGCGCCGTCTCGCGCGTAGGCTACGGACCCAGCGAGGCGCTGGTGCGTTCTGTGCAGGCAGCGCCCAGCCCCCGCGCTTGGGCATTGCAACAAATAGACCTTGCGCGTGCCGCTAGCCAATCGCCGCCGCGCTTGGCGCCTGATCTGGCCGACTTCAATGCCCCTTTGCCTCGCATTTTTGCGGGTGCCCGGGCCGAGCGCGAAGCGCGTGCCAAGACCAAAGCCACGGCAGGCGCTGACACTGACGCCGACGCCTCCCGGCGCATGGACTTCTCCAACCCACGGGCACCAGAGCACTTCAGCAGAACGATGGCGCAGCAAGCGGCGGCGTGGCGCCTGACCAGCGCCAGCCAGCCGGAGCTGGAAAACCCGCTGCTGGCGCGCATGACCGAGTTTTGGTTCAACCACCTGAATGTGTACGTGGGCAAGGGCGCGGTGCGCCCGTTTACCGGCCATTACGTGGTGAACGTGGCGCGCACCCACGCCTTGGGTCGCTTTGAAGACCTGCTGCTGGCCAGCGCACGCCACCCGGCCATGCTGCTGTACCTGGACCAGGCCCGCAGCGTGGCGAACGGCACGCGTGGGCCGCAGGGCAGCACCCGCGGCTTGAACGAAAACTACGCCCGCGAACTGATGGAGCTGCACACGCTTGGCGTAGACGGCGGCTACACGCAAACCGATGTGCGCGAATTGGCCCGGGTGCTGACCGGCTGGACGGTATCGCAAAGTGACGCTGGCGGCTTTCAGTTTGCAGCGCGCTTGCACGACACCGGCACCAAGCAAGTGCTGGGCAGAGTATTCAATAGCGAAGCGGGACCCGCGCTAAAAGACGGCAGCGGCAGCGGGCAGCGCGAGGGCGAAGATGCCATTCGCATGCTGGCACGCCACCCCAGCACCGCGCGGCGTGTGTGCCTGCGTTTGGCGCAGTTCTTTGTGGCGGACACGCCTTCTGCGGCACTGGTAAAGGCCTTGAGCCAAACCTTTTTGGCGAGCCAGGGGAACATAAGCGCGGTCATGCGCGCCCTGCTGCAATCGGCGGAATTCTGGAACCCCGAGAGCCGCTTGTTCAAGACACCCATGGACTTCGCCTGCTCGGCCTTGGCCGCGACCCACCAGGCAAGAGAGGGGGACGCCGGTGGCCGTGCAGGTGCCGGTTCAGATATTGGAGCCGACCGGCGCGGCTTGGTGTTGACACTGGGCTTTTTGAACAACGCGGGGCAACCCCTGCACGGCTGGCAAACGCCCGACGGCTACAGAACCGATGCCGCCACCTGGCTGGTGCCGGAAGCGCTGACCCGACGCGCCGACTTTGCCCTGGCACTGGCACGCCAAACCCCCGCGCTGGATTTCTTGCTGCCCTTCCTTAGTGAGGCCACGCGCAGCGCCATTGCCCAGGAAAAACCCGCTTTGCAGGCGGGCTTGATGCTGGCCAGCCCCGACTTCATGGCCAAATAGTTTCCCAATACCTGCCAAAAACCTGCCCAAATTCGTCCGAGATCGTCCTAAATCCCACCCGCAACCGCCCCGACGCGCCCACCACCATGCCCACGTTCAAACACCGCCCACCAGCAAACCCGGCCACCCCCACCCGCCGCCAACTGCTGCACGCACTGGCTGCCAGCGGCAGTTTTTGGGCCGCGCCCGCGCTCTGGGCACAGCCGGAAAACGCTATCAATACAGGAGCTGCTCACGCAGGTTCTACGGGGGCTACAGGCACATTTGGCACTGAAAGTCGGCTGATTGTCGTGTTTTTGCGTGGTGCCTACGATGGCCTGTCCGCCCTGGTGCCGCATGGCGATGCGAACTACTACGCCCTGCGCCCCTCGATTGCTATCGCAGCGCCTGATGGCAGCGCACAAACAACACTGAAGCTCGACGCCACCTTTGGCCTGCACCCGGCCCTGGCCGGTTTGCTGCCGCTGTGGCAACAGGGTGTGCTGGGCGCCATCCCCTGTGCGGGCTCGCCCGACCCGACCCGCTCGCACTTCGATGCACAACACCACTGGGAGCTGGGCATACCCGGCAAAAGCAGCAGCGGCAACGGCTGGATGAACACCCTGGCATCCCTGCGTGGCACCCCTGCGGCCACCAAGCCGGTGGCAGTCGGCGTGGGTGAGGCCAACCCGCTGATCTTAGTGGGCACGGCCCCCGTGCAATTGGTGCCCAAAGGTCAGGCCGCGACCCGCCAAGGTGCGGTGGGTGACCCGCGCACGCGCGAGGCACTGATGAAGCTCTACGCCGGGCAAGACAGCCTGTCACAGGCCTTTCGCAACGGAGCGGACAGCCGCATGCAAACCGCCCAAACCCTGAGCGCCGACATGGCCGCCACCGGCATGGACAGCGCACAGATGCTGGCCGCCAGCAACGGCGCGGGCAACCCCCAGGGCCTGCTGCTGGACGCGCAGCACCTCGGCACCCTGATGCGCCAGGACCGCAACCTGCGTCTGGGTTTTTTATCGGCTGGCGGTTGGGACACCCATGCAAATCAAGGCGCAGCAAGCGGCAGCCTGGCCAACAACCTGGGCAACCTGGCCAGGGCGCTGGTGCAACTGCGCCGGGATTTTTCACAGGCCAACGATGTGGTCGTGGTGTGCAGCGAGTTTGGTCGCACCAGTGCGGAAAACGGCACGCGCGGCACCGACCATGGCCACGGCAATACCCTGTGGCTGATGGGCAACCGGGTGCACGGCGGGCGCTGGCACGGCACCTGGTCCGGCTTGGCACAGGGCAACTTGCACGAGGGGCGCGACCTGCCGGTGCACCACGACTTCCGGGCGGTACTGGCCCAGGTGCTGCGCACCAGCCAGGGCCTGAGCGGCGCTGAGATCGACCGCCTGTTCCCCGGCTTTGCATGGGACAAATCACTGGACGGGCTGATGCGCGCCTAACCGCCGCCGCAAGCACGTCCTTGGCCCGACCTTTGCCCGCCATTGCCCCGACAATGGCGGACTTATGACCAAACTCAAAGCCTTCCGAGTCTTTCTGGCCCAAGCGTGGGCTCTGACCAAGCCTTACTTCCACTCCGACGAAAAGTGGAAAGCGCGCGGCCTGCTGCTCGCCATCGTGGCGCTCAATCTTGGCTTGGTCTACATGGCCGTACTGTTCAACGACTGGAACAAGCTGTTTTACGACGCACTGCAGGACAAAAACGCCGCCGTGTTCTGGGAGCAACTTGGGCGCTTCACCTACCTGGCGTTTGCCTTCATCGTCATCGCCGTCTACAAGTTTTACCTGACCCAGTTGCTGGAAATGCGCTGGCGCGCCTGGATGACCGGCCACTACCTGCAGCGTTGGTTGTCCAACCACGCGTTTTACCGGCTGGAGCTGACCCGCTTTACCCAAGCCGCCAACACCCAGGCCAACCCGGACAACCCGGACCAGCGGATTCAGGAAGACATCAATCAGTTCACCACCTACACGGTATCGCTCAGTATGGGGCTGCTCAACGCGGTGGTCACGCTGGCCAGTTTTGTGGGGATTTTGTGGGGTTTGTCGGGCGGCTTTGCCTTCCAATTTCAGGGCAGCGAATACAACATCCCCGGCTTTATGGTGTGGATGGCGCTGCTGTACTGCGTGGCGGGCAGCGTGCTGACCCACTACATCGGACGGTCCCAGATCAAACTCAATTTCGAGCAACAACGGGTGGAGGCCGATTTTCGCCACCACATGGTGCGGGTGCGGGAATACAGCGAGTCCATAGCGCTGGACCGGGGCGAGACGGTGGAACGGGCGCAACTGGACCTGCGCTTTGGGCGGGTGCTGGGCAACTACTTGACCTTGATCCGGGCGCAGAAAAACCTGGTCTGGTTCACCAGCTTCTTTGGCCAAGCGGCAGTGGTGTTCCCGTTTGTGGTGGCGGCACCGCGCTTTTTCAGCGGCGCTATTCAGTTGGGCGAGCTGATGCAGATCTCCAGCGCATTTGGCCAAGTGCAGGGGTCACTGAGCTGGTTTGTGGACAGCTACAGCAGCCTCGCCAGTTGGCGCGCCACGACCGACCGGCTCACCAGTTTTGAGGCATCATTTAGGGCTCTAGCCCCCGTGGAGTATGCGCAAGCAGCTCCTAAAATAGTAGCAAATAACGTACTCACTGCGGAGGAGTTAACGGTCACACTGCCACGTGGCGAGGTTTTACTGGCCGGCACCGCCCTGCACGCGGCGCCGGGCGACCGAGTTTTACTGCAAGGACCCTCGGGCTCGGGCAAGTCCACCCTGTTTCGCACCTTGGCCGGCATCTGGCCTTTTGCCAGCGGCCAGGTGGCGCTGCCACCCGACACCATGTTCATCCCCCAACGCCCCTACTTTCCTAATGGGCCGCTGCGCGACGCGCTGGCCTACCCGCAGCCCCCCAGCGCCTACACCGATGTGCAACTGCGCGCGGCACTGACCGATGCACTGCTGCCGCAGCTGCATGACCAGCTCGATGTGGCAGACGCCTGGAGCCAAAAGCTCTCGGGCGGCGAGCAACAGCGCCTGGCAATTGCCCGTGTGCTGCTGAAACAACCCACCTGGATTTTTGCCGATGAGGCGACGAGCGCACTAGACGAAGCGACAGAAAATTCCATATATAAAAGGCTTCTAGCCCAGGTAGAACGTGCGCAAGGCGCTCTTATATCCATAGCACACCGTCCCAGCGTAGCCGCCTTTCACAACCGCCGCTGGACGCTAGAAAAACAAGCCGAAGGCAGCCCGGCACGTTTCAAAATTACCAACACTTCAAGCTGAGAGCCTGGGTGGCAGGGCGTTCTGCGTAGGTAAAGGAGGAGCCCGCGCAGCGGGCGGGGGACACGAAGCAGAACGCCCTGCCACCCAGGCTCTCAGCGACCCGCAGAGTAGCGCCCCCCCGGAGTAGCGACTACCCAGCCTAGCCAAGCCCCTGAAACCGCTCAAACCCCCGCGCCCGCAACTCACAAGCCGGGCAAGTGCCGCAGCCATAGCCCCAAGCGTGGCGGTGTTCACGGTCGCCCAGGTAGCAGGTGTGGGTGTGCTCAATGATCAGGTCCACCAACGCATTGCCGCCATTGGCAACGCCAGACTTCTCACCCAGGTCATGCGCCATGGCCCAGGTGGCGGCCTTGTCGATCCACATCAACGGGGTTTCGATCAGGTAGCGCTTGTCCATCCCCAGTGACAACGCCAATTGCATGGCCTTCATGGTGTCGTCGCGGCAATCGGGGTAACCGGAAAAATCGGTTTCGCACACCCCGGTGACGATCACCTGCAAATCGCGCCGGTAGGCCACCGCTGCGGCCAGGGTCAAGAACAGCAGGTTGCGCCCCGGCACAAAAGTGTTGGGCAGGCCGCTGGCTTCCATTTTGAACGCCGTGTCCCGGGTAAGAGAGGTTTCACTGACCGCGCCCAGCACCGCCAAGTCCAACAGATGGTCTTCGCCCAGTTTGGACGCCCACTGGGGAAACTGGCGGCGCAGCTCGGCCAATACCTTCAGGCGGGCGTCCAGCTCCACGCTGTGGCGCTGGCGGTAGTCAAAGGCGATGGTTTCGACGCGCTTGTAACGCGAAAGGGCGTGGGCCAGACAGGTGGTGGAGTCTTGTCCACCCGAAAACAGAACGAGGGCTGTGGTGTGCATGCCCCAATTATCGGGGGAAGCCCCGCAGGGCCTGTTCAGATGTTCTCGGTCTTCTGAATCTTGCTGGGTGTGTAGACCAAGGCTTCCTTGGCCAATTCACCCTGCACGGCCAAGGGGCCGCGTGGCGCTGGCGTTGTGAGCTGGTTTTGCACCTGCTCGATTTGGATGGCACTGGCGCTGGCCGTCCACATGGTCTTGAGGTGGTCCATCAGCACCTGCGACATTGGCTTGGGTGGTGGTGTCTCCACTTTTTCCGGCACCGGCCGATGAATCGTCCAGTCCTTGGGCGCCGTAGCAGCCTCGGAGCCGCGCTTGGCCGGGTCGGACACGCTCTCGTACACCGGTTTTGCCTCGCTGGGCTTGAGTTCCGGCTTGATCATATTGATCACGCTGGGCACCGGCTCTAAGGGTGGACTGACATGGACCGCCGGATTCACCGGAGCAACGGGCATCACCCTATTTGCCCCAGCCGAAGCCAACTCTGCGCCGGCGGGGCGCAAATTTGGGTTTCGATCGATGGAAGGCAATTGCATTTTGGTTGGCCTGGCGGCCCCTCCGGTTACTTTTATGAGTTGACGTACGTTTCTTAACGGCAGATTTAGCGGGTTATTTAGGCCTATTTTCAAAATACTTGAAAATAAGTGCTCCAGAACCCGAATCTTCCACCCAGAAATTGCACCGATTTGGTGCAAAAGAAACCGAGATTGCCTCGCGGCAATCAAAAATACGCCGTAACCGGCTGCAAAAGCCCTAGCTATTCACACTTGGGGGCGCACACCGCTTGGGATTTCCCCAGGAACTTGCGGGTGGTCAACTGGGACCGGGGCCGGTGCTTGCCGCACAGGAAGCAGGACATGGTGGATGCCCCTACATATGCGGTGGATGTGAAGGGGGAACCAGACACTTTGGACTTGTATCGGAGTCCATCATCCAGAATTGCTGACTTGGTAACGGGTTTGCTCATATCCCGATTTTATCGCCTAGTCGCTGATGGCCGTGAAATTACTCCACGGTCACGCTTTTTGCCAGGTTCCGGGGCTTGTCTACATCCGTGCCACGGGCACATGCGGTGTGGTACGCCAGCAGCTGCAGTGGCACCACATGCAAGAGAGGCGACAGCTCGCCGTAGTGCTCGGGCATACGGATTACATGCAGGCCTTCGCCCGACTCGATGCGCGTGTCGGCGTCGGCCAGCACGTACAAAACGCCGCCGCGGGCACGCACTTCGTGCAGGTTGCTCTTGAGCTTTTCCAGCAGTGCGTCGTTGGGCGCGACGGTTACCACCGGCATCTCGCTGGTCACCAGGGCCAGCGGGCCGTGTTTGAGCTCACCCGCCGGATAGGCTTCGGCGTGGATGTAGGTGATTTCCTTGAGCTTCAAGGCCCCTTCCATGGCGATGGGGTAGTGCAGGCCACGGCCCAGGAACAAGGCATTTTCTTTCTTGGCAAAGTCTTCCGACCAGGAAATGATTTGCGGCTCCAGCGCCAACACGGCTTGCAGTGCGGCAGGCAAGTGGCGCATCGCCTTGATGTGGCGCATCTCTTCAGCCTCGCTCAAACGGCCCTTGGCTTGGGCCAAGGCCAGCGTGAGCAGGAACAGGCCGGCAAGTTGGGTGGTAAAGGCCTTGGTCGACGCCACACCAATCTCGACCCCGGCACGCGTCACATAGGCCAGGCTGCATTCGCGCACCATGGCACTGGTGGCCACGTTGCAAATGGTCAAGGTGTGGCGCATCCCCAGGCTCTGTGCATGGCGCAGGGCGGCCAGGGTGTCGGCGGTTTCACCGGACTGGCTCAGGTTGACCACCAAGGTATTGGGGTTGGGCACCGAGTCGCGGTAGCGGTATTCGCTGGCCACCTCCACTTGCGTCGGGATTTTGGCAATGCTTTCCAGCCAGTACTTGGCGGTGCAGCCGCTGTAGTAGCTGGTGCCGCAGGCAAGGATCAGCACCGAATCGATCTGTGCAAACACCCGCGCGGCGTTGGCGCCGGGGGCGTGGTTCATCTGCGCATCGAACAACTCGGGCACGATGCCCTCCACGCCTTCCAGCGTGTCGGCAATGGCGCGGGGCTGCTCAAATATTTCTTTTTGCATGTAGTGGCGGTACGGCCCCAACTCGGCCACGCCGCTGTGGGCGTGCACGGTTCTGACCGGGCGCTGCGCAGGGGCCACGGGCTTGTGGTCTTTGTCGACCAGCCAGTACTTGCCCAGCTGCACATCGACCACATCGCCTTCATCCAGATACACGATTTGGTCGGTCACGCCGGCCAGGGCCATGGCGTCACTGGCCAAGAAGTGCTCTTGCCCGTCTTTGCCCACGCCCAAAATCAGCGGTGAGCCGGCGCGTGCGCCGATCAGCCGGTGTGGCTCGTCCTTGCAAAACACGGCAATGGCGTAGGCACCGTGCAAGTGCCCCACGGCGGTCTTGACGGCTTCAAACAGGTCCCCGTCGTACAGGCTGTCAATCAAATGGGCGATGACTTCGGTGTCGGTCTGGCTGTCAAACACGTAGCCACGGGCTTTCAGGCTGGCACGCAGCTCATCGTGGTTTTCAATGATTCCGTTGTGCACCAGTGCGATGCGACCGGGGCGCTGGTTGGCATCTGCCCCGGTGCCATGGCTGAAGTGGGGGTGTGCGTTGTGCATGGCCGGTGCGCCGTGGGTGGCCCAGCGGGTGTGGGCGATGCCCAGCGTACCTTCGATGGAGCCCGAAGCCACTTGCGCGGCAAGCTCTGACACGCGCGACGTGCTGCGGGCGCGGCGCAGGCCGCTGAAACCGGCTGCGCCAGCCGATGCGCCGTCTTGGGCATAGACCGCGACACCACAGGAGTCATAGCCACGGTACTCCAGCCGCTCCAGGCCTTGAACCAACACGGGAACGATATTGCGGGTAGATACCGCGCCGACGATGCCACACATAGACTGACTCCTGTGAAATGAATGAGCGGATGTTATGGAGAATTGACTAAAATTAAAGATTGATATTGAAATATATTTGATATTAAATTCCACTCATACAAAGCCATGGATTAATAGTTCAAAATTGATACAAATATGAAACCAATCCAGCTAGAACCGATTGACCTGCAGCTTCTAGCCCAATTGCAGCAGGATTCCAGCCTGAGCAACCAGGCCCTGGCCGAGCGGGTTCACACCTCTCCCCCCACCTGCCTGCGGCGGGTAAAAAGGCTGCGTGACGCCGGGCTGATTGAGCGCGAAGTGGCCATTCTGAACCCCGAAAAACTGGCGGCCACGATTGGCTTCGGCCTGACGGCCATCGTGGAAATCACGCTGGACCGCCAGGACGCGCAGGCGCTGGACTTGTTCGAAGCCAAAGTGGCAGACATTGCGCAGGTACAGCAGTGCTACCGCGTGTCACCGGGGCCGGACTTCTGTCTGGTGGTGCATGCGCTTCACATGCCGGACTACCAGGCGCTGGCGCAGCGCCTGTTCACCAGTGATGCGAATGTGCGTAATGTGAAGGCATTCTTCAGCATCAAACGCAGCAAGTTCGGGGCGGAGTTGCCACTCAGTGCGGCATGAAATAACTACAATACACCCATATACATCAATATGGGTAGCCTTATGAAAACGACCATTGAAGTCTCTGATGCGCTGTTCAACGCTGCAAAAGAGCTCGCACAAAGCAGCCAAACCACCCTGCGCGCATTGATTGAAGACGGGCTGAGGCGCGTGCTGGCAGATTCCCATGCCGTGAAAAAACCAGCGTTCAAACTGAAGGATGCCAGCATCAAAGGCGGCTCCATGCTGATCTCAAACCCCAGGCTCTGGCACGAAATGGAAGAAGATCACGCCGTTGCACGCACCACCAAGTGGTCGGCATGATTGCGGTTGACACCAACATTTTGGTGTACGCACACCGGGCAGAGTCTGCGTTCTATACACAGGCTTATGCATGCATCAAAACGCTGGCCGAGGGTCGGCAGGCTTGGGGAATTCCCGTGAGTTGTTTGCACGAGCTTCTGTCCATCGCGACCAACCCAAAAATCTTCAACCCTGCCAGCACCTATGCGCAAGCACTGACACAGGTGGACGCGTGGCTTGCGTCCCCCCGAGCCCATGTACTGCACAGCGGCGCACAGCACTGGCATGTGTTGTCGGACCTCACCCGCAAAGCCAAGTTGCAAGGTGGTCAATTTCATGATGCCCGCATCGCGGCCATTTGTATTGAAAACAGCGTGTCCGTGCTGTGGAGTGCAGACCGTGACTTTGGACGCTTCAAAGCCCTGAAAACAGTGAATCCGCTGGTCTAAAACGCAATCCGCACACAACAGCCGCCGTCCACTACACCCTGCGCAGACACCGTGCCGCCGTGGCGCTCCAGTATCTTGCGCGTCAGCGCCAGGCCCATGCCGATGCCGGCAAAGTCGCGCTGGCTGTGCAGTCGGGCGAATACATGAAATAGTTTGTCCTGCGCGGCCGGGTTGAACCCCACTCCGTTGTCGCGCACCACGATGGTGGCACCCTCGCGCTCCACCGCAATCACAGCGGGTGTGCGCGCCGCAGAGAATTTAAGCGCGTTGTCCAGCACATGCGCCAGCGCCTGGCGCAAAAGCGTAGCGTCCGCCTGCACAACCGGCAGATCGTCGGCAATGCGCCACTCCACGGGGCGCAGCGGGTGTTTGGCTTGCAGGTTTGCGCAAATGTCGCTCACCATGGGGGACAGGGGCACGGCATCCGGTTGCAGCGAAACCGAACCCAGGCGCGAATACTCCATCAGCCCATCCATCAGCACACCCATGTGCCGGGCGGACCCGGTGATGGTGGCCAAGTGGGCCTGGGCCTGCGCGTCCAGCTGCGGGCCCGCGTCCTCCTGCACGATTTCGGCAAACGCCAAAATATGCCGCAAATCGGCCCGCAGGTCGTGCGAGACGGTGTAGGTGAAATCTTTCAGCTCAGCCCGCACCTTGGCCAACTCGGCCTGCAGTGCCGCGATCTCAGAGGCATGGGCTGTGGAGACATCATTCATGGCGCGCTTACCCGCGAGGCGCTTTCTGGGGCCGTGACCAGTTGGCAATACTCACCTGCTTGCCACGCGCCACACTTAGCGCCCCGGCCGGGGTGTCTTTGGTCAGTGTGGAGCCGCCGCCCACCGTTCCACCGGCCCCCAGCGTGATGGGGGCCACCAGCACGCAGTTGCTGCCCACATGCACATCGGCTTCAATCACGGTGCGGTGCTTGTTGGCACCGTCGTAGTTGGCGGTGATGCTGCCGGCGCCATAGTTGACCCGTTCGCCCACGGTGGCATCACCCAAATAGGCCAAATGGTTGGCCTTGGCGCCTTTGGCCAGCGTGGAATTTTTTACCTCGACAAAATTTCCAATGTGCACCTCCGCCCCCAGCACCGCACCGGGGCGTAGCCGGGCAAACGGCCCCAC
>Ga0247839_1000238_pt1 | contig 97518 bp, 92 predicted proteins | sample LaCruzMarch2015__6_FD_192405 | JGI IMG/M metagenome (GOLD analysis project Ga0247839, IMG submission 192405) | Freshwater microbial communities from meromictic Lake La Cruz, Castile-La Mancha, Spain - LaCruzMarch2015_16m | ecosystem: Environmental > Aquatic > Freshwater > Lake | place: Spain...
CGCGTGCTTCTGGATACCTGGAAAAATGGCTCACGCGTGCAAACGCAAGCCATGCATCGCCTCGAAGCCTTGCGTGACCGCCTCCTCAAAGAAGATGACGCGCTGACCGTTTTGTTGCAAAAATACCCACTCGCGGATGTTCAGCATATTCGCACACTCATTCGCGAAGGGCGCAAAGAAGCCACTGCGAATGCGTCCCTGCGCCAAGGACAAGAGCCACAGCGCAAACATTATCGTGCTCTATTTCAAGCCATTAAAACTCTTCAAGATTCGGATACTGAAGCATGACCACAGATGCCTTGCTTGACTGTGTTGAACACAGTACAGGCCCTAATCCTACACATTGCGTCCTGTGGTTGCACGGCTTAGGTGCCGATGGTCATGACTTTGCACCGATCGTACCTGAGCTGCGCTTACCCGCTTCGTTAGCGGTACGCTTTGTTTTTCCACATGCCACCATTCAGCCTGTCACTATCAACGGTGGCATGGCGATGCGTTCTTGGTATGACATCTTGACGCCCAATCTCATCAAGCGTGAGGATGAGAAAGGCATCCGCCTCTCCGAACAAGCGATTGCAGCGTTAATCGCACGCGAAAATACGCGCGGCATTCCTTCCGAACGCATCGTATTAGCCGGCTTTTCACAGGGCTGCGCCATGACCTTGCATACAGGCTTACGCTTTCCCGCCAAGCTTGCGGGGCTAATGGGGTTGTCAGGTTATTTACCTCTCATCGATATGGCGGATATAGAACGCCACTCCGCCAATGCAGACACACCGATTTTTTTAGCGCACGGCACGCATGACCCTGTTGTCGCGCTAGAACGCGCAGAAGCCTCTCGCGCCAAGCTCGTTGCCTTAGGATACTCCGTTCAGTGGCAAACCTATCCGATGCAGCATTCCGTGAGCCCCCAAGAAATTCACGATATTTCACGTTTTTTGCAAAGCGTGCTGATTTAAAAGGTTTTTATGTCTCCTGCGTCAACACCCGTTCGCACACGCTTTGCGCCCTCACCCACTGGCTTTTTGCATTTAGGCGGCGCCCGCACGGCATTATTTTCCTGGGCCTACGCTAGGCATTTCGGTGGCACCTTTATTTTGCGCGTCGAAGACACAGACCTCGAACGGTCAACACCTGAGGCGGTACAAGCAATATTGGATGGCATGGCTTGGCTGGGACTGACGCCTGACGAAGGCCCTTTTTATCAAATGCAGCATATGGACCGTTACCGCGCGGTAGTGGCCACTATGCTCGCGCAGGGCACAGCCTATCATTGCTACAGCTCGCCTGCCGAGGTGGACGAGATGCGCGAACGTGCGCGCGCCCTTGGTCAAAAACCCCGTTACGACGGCACTTGGCGTCCCGAACCAGGCAAAACCTTGCCCGCGATACCTTCTGATCGCAAGCCAGTTGTGCGCTTTAAAAGCCCTCAGGATGGCGCCACCGGTTGGGTTGACATGGTCAAGGGACCCATTACTTTCGACAATAGTGAACTCGACGACCTCGTCATCGCGCGCCCCGACGGCACGCCGACATATAACTTTTGCGTGGTCGTGGATGACTGGGACATGCGCATTACCCACGTGCTGCGTGGCGACGACCACGTCAACAACACACCGCGTCAGATTACGATTTTGCGCGCACTGGGTGCGCCCGTGCCCGAGTATGGTCATGTCCCAATGATTTTGGGCCCCGATGGCGAAAAGCTCTCCAAGCGCCACGGTGCGGTCAGTGTGATGGAGTATGACCGGGACGGCTACTTACCTGAGGCGATGATTAATTATTTGGCACGCCTGGGCTGGAGTCACGGCGATGACGAACTGTTCTCTCGCGAGCAACTGGTCGCGTGGTTTGATCCACAGCACCTGTCCAAGTCTGCCGCCCAGTGGGACCCCAAAAAACTCAATTGGGTCAATGCGCACCATATTAAGCAGAGCGATGATTCAGCCCTGGCCCAAGCAGTTGCCCCACGCATCGCTCTTCGCGGCGGTGACACGCAAAAAGTCGACCTGACTCAAGTCGTCGCGCTATTAAAAGATCGCGCAGAGACGCTTGAACAACTCGCCGATAGCACCATGTTGTTTTGCGGTGCCTTTCAACCTGCCGCACCAGAACTTGTTGCGCAGCATCTCACTGAGTCAGCACGTCTTGTTTTAAAAGACTTTGCGTCACAGGCTGCCTCCATAGAATGGACACGGACTGCGCTGAATGCGTTGGTTAAATCTACCCTCGCGACGCATGGCTTAAAAATGCCCCAACTTGCCATCCCTTTACGCGTAGCCGTTGCGGGCACCACGCAAACACCTGCAATTGATGCAGTGTTGGAGATTTTAGGGAAAAGTACCGTGCTAGAAAGACTTGCCTTAGTTTAACGTCGTGCGCCTTCTAGGAACGGTTTACATCAACCTAAAGCTGTCTTGCACGCGCTGACCCGTGAGGGGTTTGCTACCTGGCTTATCCTCACGAAAGACGACTCTACGCGAATCGTTACGCTCAATGAGATAGGTCAGCGTATACATCGGGTCTCGGTAATCCACCAATTCTCCGTTAGAGCGGTCAATGCGCAACACAAGTTTTCCTTGTGGTGCTTCCCAACAGCCTGTTTCACGAAGCTCAGAACGAATGTTGCGTCCTTGTTTGACACGAATCTGCTGTCGCATCTTGCCGTCAGCGGTCAAGGTCAACAAAGTTTGAACCTCACCGGCCACATCCGCTTGTTTTCGCACAACATACCAAACGCCTATTAGCGCTTGTCCAGCCGCAGGTGCCACACAGACAGGCTCAGGTAAGTTTTCTGGTGCAAGCAACAGCAACGAGTCAGTTGGGCGCGGAATCCCGCAACCAGCCAAGGCCAAACAAACAACCGCTGCAGACCAGCGCACAAACCCATCTTTGGACATCGAAACCTCTGAGCAAGAGCAGAATCAGAATACGTATTCGGAATAGTGCTACACATTTGGCTAAAAACAGTCACCACTTAATAGATTTAACAAAATCCTTTTCGTCACACTGAAAAATTTGCTTTTTCACAACACTTTTTCAAAAAATAGGGTTAACGATAGGTAAAAAATAAATAATTTAAATATTGCCTAGCTTGGACGCAAACACTAGAATTAGTATTCACTAATCACTAAAACACTACATGTAGTGGTCGCTTGCCAAGATGCGAAACAGCGCTCTGCGCATACGTCCTAATCGACTACATGATTTGTCATGACCGAATTCTGATGAGGCGTGTGCCTCATCCACCTTGCAGGAGCCCAAATGCAAACTTCTACCTTCACAGTATCTCAGCGCGAAGCTGCACCACAGTTTTCTCAAACTGCTGCGCCTATTACTGAGACCGCTTGGAACCAATATCACATCATTCGCCGCAACGGCGCCGTTGTTAATTTCGAGCCTAGCAAAATCGGCATCGCAATGACCAAGGCTTTCTTAGCCGTTAACGGCGGTCAAGGCGCCGCCTCGGCGCGCGTCCGCGAACTCGTCGATACACTGACGCAACACGTTGTTCAAGCATTGGTTCGCAGCCGCCCAAATGGCGGCACGTTCCATATCGAAGACATTCAAGACGCGGTCGAACTGGCACTGATGCGCTCAGGCGAACATGATGTCGCCAGATCTTATGTGCTGTATCGCGAGCGTCGTGCACAAGAGCGTGCGAAATCCCACGTCGAGCAAGCCTCCGCCGAAGCTACCACGCTGCATGTGATGGATGGCGGCGTGCGCAAGCCGCTAGATCTCGCCAAACTTCAGGCCACAATAGAATCGGCTGGTTTTGGTTTGGGCGAGTTCGTTGACACCGCTGCAATTCAACGCGAAACACTCAAGAATATTTACGATGGCGTGCCTGTGGATGAAGTCTACAAATCCGCAATCTTGGCCGCACGCTCGATGGTCGAAAATGACCCAGCCTACAGCAAGGCGACTGCTCGCCTGCTGCTGCACACGATCCGTAAAGAGGTGTTGTCCGAGGAAGCTTCGCAAGAAGATATGGTGACTCGCTATGCCATTTACTTTCCTACATTCATCAAGCGCGGCGTCGATGCGGGCCTGCTCAACTCCGAACTCTCACGCTACAATCTGCCACGCTTAGCGGCCGCCCTTGATGCTAGCCGCGACTTGCAGTTCGACTATTTAGGCCTACAGACGCTGTACGACCGCTATTTCTTGCACATCCGTGGTCAGCGCATCGAGCTACCACAAGTGTTCTTTATGCGCGTGGCGATGGGTTTGGCTATCGGAGAAGTCGATCGCGAAACACGTGCGATTGAGTTCTATCAGATCTTGTCGTCCTTCGACTTTATGAGCTCCACACCAACACTATTCAATGCAGGAACTCTGCATTCACAGCTGTCGTCTTGCTATCTCACAACCGTGTCCGACAATCTGGACGGCATCTACGAAGCCATCAAAGAAAACGCGTTATTGGCCAAATATGCAGGTGGCCTAGGCAACGACTGGACACCTGTGCGCGCCATGCGCAGCCACATCAAAGGCACCAATGGTGAGAGCCAAGGTGTTGTGCCCTTCTTGAAAGTAGTCAACGACACCGCAGTCGCGGTCAACCAGGGCGGCAAACGCAAGGGCGCCGTCTGTTGCTACCTAGAATCTTGGCACCTGGACATCGAAGAGTTTCTGGATCTGCGTAAAAATACAGGCGATGAGCGTCGTCGTACACACGACATGAACACCGCAAACTGGATTCCTGACTTGTTCATGAAGCGCGTGATCGAGGGTGGAGACTGGACATTGTTCTCACCCTCCGATTGCCCGGACCTCCACGAAAAAGTCGGCGTTGAGTTTGAAAAAGCTTATGTGGGCTACGAAGAAAAAGCGGCACGCGGCGATTTGACTTTGTTCAAAAAAATGCCTGCCACTAATCTCTGGCGCAAAATGCTGTCGATGCTGTTTGAAACAGGCCACCCATGGATCACCTTTAAAGATCCATGCAACATCCGTTCGCCACAGCAACACGTGGGTGTCGTGCACAGCTCAAATCTGTGCACAGAGATCACGCTGAACACAAACGAGACTGAAATTGCGGTGTGTAATTTGGGATCAGTCAACTTGCCTGCGCACTTGAAACAGAACGCAGACGGCACGTTGTCACTTGATCACGACAAACTTCAGCGCACCATCAAGATTGCCATGCGCATGCTTGATAACGTGATCGACATCAACTACTACGCTGTCGCGAAAGCTCGCAACTCCAACGTGCGTCATCGGCCAGTCGGTTTGGGCATGATGGGCTTTCAAGACTGTCTGCATTTGATGCGTGTTCCTTATGCATCACAAGATGCGATTGAATTTGCTGATCGCTCAATGGAAGCCGTCTGCTATTACGCCTACAGTGCTTCAAGCGATCTCGCAGCAGAGCGCGGTCGTTACGCAAGCTTCGAAGGTTCGCTGTGGTCGCGCGGTATCTTGCCGCATGACTCCATTGCACTGCTGCGTGAAAATCGTGGTGGCTATGTTGAAGTCGATGAGTCCAGCACGATGGATTGGGATTCGTTGCGTGAACGCATCAAACTGCAAGGCATGCGCAATTCAAATTGTGTTGCAATTGCCCCAACAGCAACAATATCGAATATTATTGGCGTGTCCGCATGTATCGAGCCAACTTATCAAAACTTGTACGTTAAATCGAACCTCTCCGGTGAGTTCATTGTTGTCAACGAACACCTTGTTCGTGACCTCAAAAAACTTGGCCTCTGGGATGAAGTGATGGTCGCCGATCTTAAATATTTCGACGGCAGCTTATCCCGCATAGATCGCGTCCCAGCCGATCTGCGCACCCTTTACGCTACAGCCTTCGAAGTTGAAACCAACTGGATTGTCGAGTGTGCTGCACGTCGTCAAAAGTGGATCGATCAAGCCCAATCACTCAATATCTACATGGCTGGTGCTTCCGGCAAGAAACTGGACGATACCTACAAGCTCGCATGGCTGCGTGGACTCAAGACCACCTACTATCTGCGCACGCTTGGTGCCACGAGCGCTGAAAAATCAACAGGACGCGGTGGTGAACTCAATGCGGTCAACGTTGCAGGTGCTGGTTCCACCAGCGGCACGTTTGCTTCGGCGGCGGCTCCTGCCTTGCCCGACCCTGAAATTCTCGGATCGGCCTGCACCATGAGACCTGGCGATCCAGGTTTCGAAGAGTGCGAAGCCTGCCAATAACTGCCACCGGAATACATATTATGCTTAGCTGGAACGACGAACCCGCAACACAAACAGGCCTGACAGCAGGCCTGGTAGATGCAATGCGCAGCAAACTACCTGCTTCCTCGACTGCGCGCGCCGCGACAGGTATCTTTGGTGACTCTGCCTTACCAACACCCGGTCTGATTCAGACACCTGTTGCGACCAACCCCGCAACACGCGTCAATGTCGCCGACAAACGCATCATCAACGGTCAGACAGACGTTAATCAACTCGTGCCCTTCAAATACAAGTGGGCCTGGGAAAAATACATCGCCACCTGCGCTAACCACTGGATGCCGCAAGAAATCAACATGTCGCGCGACATCGCACTTTGGAAAAACCCAAGCGGTTTGACTGAAGATGAGCGTCGCATCATTAAGCGCAACCTTGGTTTCTTTGTGACCGCGGACTCGCTCGCGGCCAACAACATCGTGTTGGGTACTTATCGTCACATCACTGCGCCCGAATGTCGCCAGTTTTTGTTGCGCCAAGCCTTCGAAGAAGCGATTCACACGCATGCCTATCAGTACATTGTTGAGAGCTTAGATCTCGATGAGTCTGAAATTTTTAATGCTTACAACGAAGTGCCTTCGATTCGCGCCAAGGATCAGTTCCTGATTCCATTTATTGACGCCATCGCAGATCCAAACTTCAAAACCGGCACACTCGAAACGGATCAAACGCTGTTGAAGTCCCTGATTGTGTTTGCCTGCCTGATGGAAGGTTTGTTCTTTTACGTTGGTTTTACCCAGATTCTTGCGCTGGGACGCCAAAATAAAATGACAGGTGCCGCAGAACAGTACATGTACATCCTGCGCGATGAATCCATGCACTGCAATTTCGGTATCGACCTGATCAACACCATCAAGCTCGAAAACCCACAACTCTGGACACCAGCTTTCCGCGAAGAAATTCGCGCGCTGTTCGCCAAGGCGGTCGATCTTGAATATGCTTACGCCGAAGACACTATGCCGCGTGGCGTGTTGGGTCTGAATGCACCCATGTTCAAGTCGTACTTGCGCTTTATCGCTAATCGTCGTTGCCAGCAGATCGGCATCGAACCTCTGTTCGCCCAAGAAGAAAACCCCTTCCCTTGGATGGCAGAAATGATTGATCTAAAGAAAGAACGCAATTTCTTTGAAACACGTGTGATTGAATATCAAACTGGAGGCGCCCTCAATTGGGAATAAGCCAATTGGGAATAAGCCTTTAGTCAGATTTCAATCTCACTTTGTACTTGCCAGTCGGCGCTTGATCCCGCCAACTGGTGCCATTTGAATTGGTTCGCGTCCTAACGGGAGGCAGTTCAAATGGCTGTGCCGGATTCATCAGCACAAATCAACATACTACCGATGTCTGGTAGTGGCTTGTGACGATGAATAACTCGGGCGAAACATCCTCCCATGGTGGGCGGAGTCAAGCACGGGTTTTAATGTTTGGGACCCTGAACTAAGGAGTATTACCATGGCAACAGCCAAAAAAGCAGTGAAGAAAGCCGCAGCAAAGAAGCCCGTTGCAGCTAAAAAAGTCGTTGCAAAAAAGCCAGCAGCTAAGAAAGTCGCTGCAGCCAAGCCAGTAGCAAAGAAAGTCGTTGCTAAAAAAGCAGTCAAAAAAGTAGCGAAAAAAGCAGCTGCCAAAAAGCCAGCCGCAAAAAAAGTCGCCGCTAAAAAGCCTGCAGCAAAGAAAGTCGTTGCTAAAAAAGCAGTCAAAAAAGTAGCAGCTAAGCCTGCGGCCAAAAAAGCCGTTGCTAAAAAGCCAGCCGCTACTAAAGTTGCTGCAAAAAAAAAAATAGTTAAAAAACCTGCTGCTAATAAGCCGGCAGCCGCTGCCCCCTCGACAGCTGCAGCTCCAGGTGCAAAAACTGCCCTGAATCCTGCTGCGTCGTGGCCGTTTCCTACGGGTGGCCGTCCCTGAGCTTTTAGCTGAGGTGAGTTAGTCCTAGCCGCCTGGTTCGCCAGGCGGCTTTTTTGTCCATATGCTCCTGCTCAATCTGGTGCAAGCAGAGACTCACGTGCGACAATAAGGATCTTGTTTCTCCACTCGGGAAAGACTCATTATGATTGGCGAAATACTCCGCTTCATTCTTGATATCGGCTTTACATTAATAGGCGCGGTGCTGCTTGCACGTGCCTGGCTGCATGCCGTCAAACTACACCCTTTCAATCCGATTTCACAGGCGATTATTCAGGCAACTAACTGGCTCGTCACTCCGCTGCGTCGTGTTGTGCCCACCGGAGGCGGCATCGACTGGGCCAGCCTGCTGGGCACCCTGATCGCAGCGATCGTATATCTAGTCTTGTTATGGCTAGTATCAACCACCAGCATGTTGCCACTCAAAATGATACCTGGCGTCATTGGCGCGGGTTTCACGACCGTCGCACGCTGGGCACTCAATTTGATTGTTTGGCTAACCTTGATTCAGGCCGTGCTGTCTTGGGTCAATCCGATGGCCACCATCATGCCCGTGCTGCGAACGATGACAGGCCCCCTGCTGGCGCCCATCCGTCGCATCATGCCAAATCTGGGTGGCTTTGACTTATCACCCATCGTACTGTTGATCTTGGCTCAAATAGCCATTATGGTGATCAACAGCATCACCTACCAACTTTTCCCGCTGTTCATTCTTTAGCGTTTGGCACGCTTAGTTCTGTGTGAGAGGAACCACGCGCGTGGGTCCAGCTCCGCTAATGACCTGCACACGCTGATTCATCATGATCGGCAAGTCTGCCTCTTGCGCAATCACCCGCGTCTCGCCATTATCTAAACGCACTGAAATTTCCAGCCCGTCTTTTTTATCTATTTTGTCTTCGATTGCATTACCGGCTAACGCACCCAAGATCGCACCGCCAATGATTGCCAGGGTACGTCCCGTGCCGCCGCCGATAGCACTACCCGCCACGCCACCGACAGCGCCACCCGCAATCGCGCCACCACCAGAAGTCTGCTCACTCTGGATCGTGATCGGTCGTACATTAATAACTGTGCCATTACGCACAATTTGATCACGTTGCGTTTGGTTGTAATTGTAGACATTCGCAGAAGCTGAGGGCTTTGCACAACCTGAAACAAGCACCACAGCCGACAGGGCAAATGCCCCAATAATCAGACGGGCACTTATGTTATTGGAGAAACTTTTATTCATCGTAGGCCTCTATTAAAAACGCTCAGGGCAGTTGCAAATTGAACTGCGCCTTGAGCATGGCACTTATTTCGGCTCGGCTCGGTGCGTGATTTTGAGGACCGCGCGATGCAATCTTGATCGAACCCATCAGATTACCGAGTTTACAGGCATCCATCCACGTCCAGCCTTGTGTCAGACCATATAACAAACCAGCACGATGCGCGTCGCCGCAACCTGTAGGATCCACAAGACCTTGAGGCGTGACTGAATCAATATGATGCGCATGTCCTTCTGTATACAGTGTCGCGCCAGCTGCGCCGCGCGTCACCACGACCGCATGCAAGCCTTGAGCCAACTCAGCAACACTTTTGCCAGTACGCTGCTCAACCACGCTAGCTTCGTAATCGTTCACGGTTAACGCTTGTGCAAGGCTGATCATCTGACTGATGTCATCGCCATCAAACAACGGCATTGCCTGACCCAGATCAAAAATAAATGGTGTGCCTTGGGCGTGCAACCGCTTGGCATGTGCAATCATGCCCGCCTTTGAATCAGGTGCCACAATCGCCCACGCAGCTTGATGGCCAGTCAAATCGTTTTCAGCAGAGCGATCCATTGCGCCAGGATGAAAAGCTGTAATTTGATTGTCATCGAGATCGGTCGTAATGAAGCACTGTGCAGTCAAGGTATCAGGCAAGCTGCGGATCATGTTGACCTCGATACCCAGTTGATTAAAGCGCTGCAAATAATCTGTCGCGTCCTCACCCACAGTTGCCACAGGGATTGGGTGACCACCCAAAAGTTTGAGGTTATAGGCAATATTGCCCGCACAACCACCAAACTCTCGACGCATACGGGGCACTAAAAAAGACACACTTAAAGCGTGAATCCGATCGGGCAAAATATGCTCTTTGAACTTTCCTTCAAACACTGCGATCGTATCGAAAGCGACTGAACCACAAATTAAAACGGATGCTGTCATGCTAAATGCCTCAAGGAAAAAATGGTTTTAACGAATAGCCGTTAATCTGTAAACCTGTCACAGTAACGGGCAACATTAGACTGACTTCCTGACTAGCAGCAAAGGGCTTATCAACCAAGGCTGCAGGCAGATATTCACTGGGACTCAAACGTTTTCTCAAGACGACCGTGCTCGACGCATCGGTCAATTCAAGCGAAAGGTATGGCCAAGGTTGTGGCTGTTTAAAACGATTGCGTAAGGAAAACTTCAGACTCATTTCCGCTGACTTAGACACTTGATCTGCTGAAGACTGACGCTCGAACGCGATGACCGAAACAAAAATGCGCTCAAGATGTCGGCGCAAACTGACTTCGCAACGCAGCTTGACACAGAGAGACTCTAGCGCAGGACGCCAGGCAGGTACCATGCTTGCCAGATCATTACGATACACATAGGCCAACTGCACCACGAGTAACGCGAGCGCAAAGACACTCCCTAGGCTCCATAACAACATCTTTAATCTAGGTGTGTCGACCTCATCGACCAAAAACTCTGGTTGGGTTCGACCGACGGACGGTCCGTCTCCCCGCAAACGTGACTCACCGACGATCATTGCGTCCGCTCGCACTTGCTCATGCGCTTGCTCTTGCTCTGCTGACTGGGCAGAAAAAGAAAAGCGTTGCGCCGGCTGCAGCGACAAGGGTTCAACGCGTTCAGCGTGCGAGTCGGACTCAGAGAACGCCCTAGGCTCAGCACGTTCAGCGCGATGACGCAGCACTGTTGGCGCAGGTGAGGGTGTGGAGATTGTCGCAGTAGTGAGTGTCTCTGTGCGTGAAGGCGTTGCTGTCAAGGTCGGTGCGGCGGAGGTTTCACCCTCCCTCGCGCCAGCACCGGGGCGCTGGGTCAACGTCGGCAACTGACTTTGCAATGTCTCAAAGCCATCAAAAATCTGCGTACAAGCACCGCAACGCACTAAACCATCAAGGGCTTGCAACTGCTCAAGCTTGACGACAAAATCACTTTGGCACTTGGGACAACGAGTGATAAGACTCATACGCGCACCTCAGGGTTTGGGACCAGCCAGACACACCCAGCCATCGCGGGACTGCCACACGGTCAACGGCAACCAGTGCGCGTAGGCCTCTGCCACTTCTAACGCCTGTCGCTCAAGCACGCCAGACAACACCAAACTTCCACCGGAACGCACACGCGTCGAAAGCATAGGTGCCAACACTTTAAGAGGATTGGACAAGATGTTCGCGACGACCACATCGAACTGCCCATCAGTGAGACCCTCGGTCATTTGCGCATCGACTTCAGTTTGATTGGCAAGCGCATTCGCAGCTGTTGCTTGAACTGCTTGCTCATCAATGTCTACGCCCGTTACGCTTGCAGCACCCAACATTTTGGCCGCAATCGCCAAAATGCCTGACCCGCAACCATAATCCAGCACCGTGGCACCGGCAGGCAGTTCCTCGGCTAACCATTCCAGACAAAGATGCGTTGTGGGATGGCTGCCTGTACCAAAAGCTAAACCTGGATCCAATTGAATCGCGATTCGCCCGACCTGAGGCGTTGCTGGCATCTGATCCGCATGCCAACTGGGCACAATCAGAATATGTTCGCCTACCGAGATCGGACCAAATTGCGACTGCGTCAGCCGCACCCAATCCGCATCCGGCACCTGACGCAAATGCCAAGGCAAATCCGTCGTTGTATCAAGATCTTCACGCGCACTCGCAAGCAACTGTTCGGGATCAGTCCCATCCGCTAACAGCACCACCAGGCGATTACGCGCCCATGCTTGAGAATTAGGTTCGCTGCCGGGCTCCCCAAACAACGGTTGCTCTTCTTCAGTATCGAGATCGGCATCCTCGACAGACACAGACAGGGCACCGGACTCGAGCAGGCCGTCAGAGAGTGGCTCTGCGAGAGCGCCAGGACACAACAACACCAGTTCACGCATTGTGGTTTCCGTTATTCGACTCTTGAGGCTAGCTTGTGTTCGAGATAATGGATGCTCGTGCCTCCCTCAACGAACTTTGAATCAGCCATCAGCTCTCGATGCAAAGGAATATTCGTTTTAATACCTTCGACCACCATTTCAGACAGGGCAATCGACATGCGCGCAATAGCTTGCGCACGTGTATCCCCATACGTAATGACCTTCGCGATCATCGAATCGTAGTTTGGTGGAACAAAGTAACCATTGAATACATGCGAGTCGATGCGCACACCAGGACCGCCAGGCGTGTGCCAGTTGGTGATTCGGCCAGGACTGGGCATAAAGTTGAAAGGATCTTCCGCATTGATACGACACTCAACCGCATGGCCGCGGAACGTAATGTCTTTTTGACGCAAAAGGAATTTCTCTCCTGCTGCGACGCGAATCTGCTGCTGCACCAAGTCAATGCCCGTGATCAGTTCTGTGACGGGATGCTCAACCTGAATACGGGTGTTCATCTCAATAAAATAAAACTCGCCGTTTTCAAATAGAAATTCAAAGGTCCCCGCGCCACGATATTCAATCTTGCGGCAAGCCTCTGCACAGCGCTCGCCGATTTTTTCTATCAACTTTCGTTCGATACCGGGTGCAGGCGCCTCTTCGATCACTTTTTGGTGACGGCGCTGCATTGAGCAATCGCGCTCACCCAGCCAGACGGCATTCTTGCCGCCATCCGCGAGCACTTGAATTTCGATATGGCGTGGATTTTCTAGGAACTTTTCGAGGTAAACCTCTGGGTTATTAAAGGCAGCCCCCGCCTCTGACTTTGTCATCGTGACGGCATTGAGCAAGGCTGCTTCAGTGTGAACAACACGCATCCCGCGTCCCCCCCCGCCGCCTGCAGCTTTGATGATGACGGGGTATCCCACCTCGCGCGCCGTGCGCAGAATCTCGGCGGGATCATCGGGCAAGGCACCCGCGGATCCAGGCACCACGGGCACACCGGCCTCGATCATGGCGTGTTTTGCGCTGACCTTGTCACCCATCAGACGGATCGACTCAGGTCGCGGTCCGATAAAGACAAAACCACTCTTTTCTACGCGATCTGCAAAGTCAGCATTTTCGGACAAGAAACCGTAACCGGGATGAATAGCTTCGGCATCCGTGACTTCGGCTGCGGCGATAATCGCCGGCATATTGAGATAGCTATCGCGTGACGCGGGTGGACCAATGCAGACGGACTCGTCAGCCAGACGCACATACTTGGCATCACGATCCGCCTCTGAATGGACCACCACGTTCTTGATACCCATTTCACGGCATGCGCGTTGAATGCGCAACGCAATTTCGCCTCGGTTGGCGATCAGAATCTTTTCAAACATATCAGACGATCACAAAAAGTGGCTGGCCATATTCGACCGGTTCACCGTTTTGAACCAAAATTTCCTGGATTACGCCAGATTTATCCGCCTCAATCTCATTGAGCAGCTTCATCGCTTCGATGATGCACAGTGGCTCGCCTTCTTTTACGGTCTGCCCAATTTCAACAAATGAGGGTGAGCTCGGGTTCGGTGCGCGATAAAAGGTTCCGACCATCGGTGCCTTGACGGTGTGACCCACAACCGCCGCGGGCATTGGGGCGACCGGGGCTGTGGGTACCGCTTCGGCACTCGGCTGAGGCGCATATTGTGGTGCGGGTGCGTAGGCCATCGGCTGGATAGCCTGGGAAAACTTGACTATACGGACCTTACCCTCACCCTCTGTAATTTCCAGTTCGGCGATGCCTGACTCGGCCACCAAGTCAATCAAAGTTTTTAGTTTTCTCAGATCCATAGTATTTCCGTAAGGTTCTAAATAAGCTCGTATTGAGCGGCAAAGCGCACAGCAGCCTCGTAGCCCTCAGGGCCAAGACCTGCCACCACACCAACCGCCAAATCTGACAGATAAGAGTGATGGCGAAATTCTTCACGTTTGTAAACGTTAGAAACATGCACCTCTACAAACGCAATACGGACACCCGCCAAGGCATCCCGTATTGCAACGCTGGTATGGGTATAAGCGCCAGCGTTAATAATAATGAAATCCGTTCCGTCGGTGCGGGCTTGCTGTATTCGGTCAACTAACGCACCTTCGTGATTGCTCTGAAAAGTCGATAACTCGACGTTTAGCGTTTTTGCTAAGGCAACTAAACCGGCCTCCAATTCGGGCAATGTCGTATGTCCATAGAGATGCGGCTCTCTCAACCCGAGCATATTCAGGTTGGGTCCGTTTAGAAGAAGGAGATTTTGTGCCATGCCATATCGCCAAAAGCAATGATCAGGTGCGCATTTTTACGCCAATTTCTGCGATTTGTCTATCTACGTCTTTTATTTTGCGACTAAGCGGGTGATTCGCACTTGCAAATCCTCATGCGAGACCTGACCCAGTATTGTGTCGAAAATGCGGCCTTCTGCATCCAACAGTACGGTAAAAGGGAGCCCTCCAGCCGCATTACCCAATTCTCTCACCACAGCTATACCTGAATGCCCCGCCACATACAAAGGATAAGAAACAGGTACTTTAGTGACAAATTGAGAGATATTGGCAGCAGTATCGATACCAATACCGACAAATTGAATATCAGGCAATGATTTTGACAGTGTATCGAGCTGCGGCATTTCCTCGACGCAAGGTGCGCACCACGTTGCCCAAAAATTAGCGACGACTGGACGCCCCTTGAGCTGACTCAGGGCAACGAGTTGTCCCGACAAATCGGGAAATGATGCTGAATACAAAGCGCTAGGATTAGCCGTGGCTTTTGGCGCGGCATTGCCGGAGAGTGCCACGGCACGATTCGCAGCCGGAGCACGCTTTGACGTGGACTGCCAGGCAAACCAGGCAGTCGTCGCGATCGCCACTAAACCCGCTCCGCCAAAGATGACTGTTCTTCTCTTCATAACCGTCATCATAACGCCCCTTGTGGACTCCATGCGCGAATCACTACAGGGGTACTACCGCCACAGTCGCAAACAACATCTGCCTCTACAATGTGGCGAGGAGACTGTTCATGCATCTGCATATATTGGGAATTTGCGGCACATTTATGGGTGGCTTGGCGCTCATTGCGCGCGCCGCAGGACATCGCGTCACAGGCTGTGATGCGGGCGTCTACCCCCCCATGAGTACGCAACTAGTGGAACAAGGCATTGAGCTGATTGAGGGGTTTGAGCCTGAACAACTGAACCTCAAACCTGATTTGTTTGTCATTGGCAATGTGGTCTCACGTGGTAACCCCTTGATGGAAGCCATCTTAGATGCGGGCTTGCCCTACACGTCTGGCCCTCAATGGCTCGGTGACGCTATCTTGCAAGGTCAGCATGTATTGGCCGTGGCTGGCACACACGGCAAAACCACTACCAGCGCCATGCTGGCCTGGATTTTGCATTGCGCAGGCAAAAAGCCAAACTTTCTCATTGGCGGCGTAGCCCCAGGACTCGAAGTCTCGGCGCGATTTGATGCCACATTTCCTCTATTTGTGATCGAAGCGGACGAATATGACACCGCTTTTTTCGACAAGCGATCGAAATTTGTCCACTACCGCCCCCGCACGGCCATTTTGAATAATCTTGAGTATGACCATGCGGATATCTTTCCCGATCTTGCCGCCATCGAAACACAATTTCATCACTTGTTACGGACGGTGCCGCGCAGGGGCTTGGTGATTACTCCCTCACAAGACGATGCACTCTCTCGCGTGATCGCGCGCGGATGCTGGGCCGAGCACAGCGCAATCAACGCACCTGAGGGCTGGCATACACATACGCGAGACGCCGAGTCTTTTGACATTCTGAACGGCACGCAAATACATGGCACGGTGGCGTGGTCGCTTACGGGGGCGCACAACCAACATAATGCGCTTTCCGCAATCGTGGCAGCACAGCACGTCGGGGTCAGCCCAGAGGCCAGCATCGCCGCGCTCTGCACGTTTAGTGGTGTCAAAAGGCGCATGGAAGTTCTCGGCACTGTGCGAGACATCACAGTCTATGATGATTTTGCGCACCACCCTACCGCAATCGCCACGACACTGGCAGGGTTACGTACGCAAGCAGGTACGCAGCGCATCCTCGCCGTGCTCGAACCACGCTCCAATACGATGAAACTTGGCACGATGGCTGCTCGACTGCCTGCAGCACTGGTCGACGCAGATTTAGTGTTTTGTTATGGTCAGCGCGAGGGCAAGCAGGCACTCGGCTGGGATCCGGCCGAAGTACTTGCTTCACTAGGTCCGCGTATGCAGGCGCACCATGAAATTGATACCTTGGTTCTGGCCATTCAGCGCGCCGCGCAACCCGGGGATCACATTGTCATTATGAGCAATGGCGGCTTCGCTGGGGTGCATGGTCGACTCCTGGAGGCGCTGGCCGCCTTGCCCGCCTAAAGGGCACTTTTAGACTCACTGGAACACCAAAATTCATGTACGTTTTATACGAAGAAGATGGCACCTTTAAAACAGGCCACGTTATGGCAGAAGCCGATACAACCCTTCAGGTCGAATCGGAGTCTGGCAAACGCAGCAAGGTTAAACGTGCGAATTGCATCTTTACGTTTGCCAATCCAACCCCTGATGTGCTGATGCCTCAGGCGGACACTCTCGCCCAAGAGATCGATCTGCCCTTTCTTTGGGAATGCGCACCTGCCGATGAGTTCGATATTGAGACGATGGGTGCTGAGTACTTTGGACACCCACCAGACACTGTTGAAAAAACAACATTGCTGCTCAGACTGCACAGCGCGCCGATTTATTTTCATCGACGCGGTCGTGGTCGTTATCGCGCTGCGCCGCCAGAGATTTTAAGCGCGGCTCTCGCCGCACAAGATAAGAAACAGCGTGCGGCTGAGCAAACAGATGAGTGGGCGCAAGCTATTGCCGCCGGTCAACTTCCGGATGAAGTGGCCCAGGCCGCCATGGCCCTGATTACAAAACCTGACAAAAATTCGCAAGCATGGAAAGCGCTCGACGCCGCTTGCACGCAACGACAGACCTCACCTGAACGGCTCTTACTCGACGCGGGGGCTTGGCCACATGCACTGGCCCTTCACAAAGGACGCTTTCTTGCGACTCATTTTCCGCGTGGGACAGGTTTTGCTCCCTGCGAAGTACCTGACATTGGACGCACCTTACCGCTCGCAGAGGTTGAAGCCTACTCTGTCGATGACGTCAGCACGACAGAGATTGATGACGCGCTCTCTGTGACGCGTCTTACTGACGGCAATCTGTGCGTGGGCATCCATATTGCTGCGCCTGGACTGGCGGTCACCAAAGACAGCGCGCTCGATAAACTCGCCCGCGCCAGAATGTCAACGGTCTATATGCCGAGTGACAAAATCCCGATGCAGCCCGACGAAGTGATTGCCGCTTTTTCTTTGGATGAAGGACGTCCTGTTCCCGTGTTGTCGCTTTACGTTACTGCCAATCCCGAAACGGGGGAGATCCTTTCACATGAAAGTCGACTTGAGCGTCTCGCCGTGCGTGCTAATTTGCGTCACAACACACTCGATGCGCTGATCACCGAGGCATCGCTTGCAGACCCCGAAATCGAACTGCCTTATAACGACTGGATCCGCCCGCTTTGGCAATTGGCGCTTGCGTTGTGCAAACAACGTGAAATCGTGCGTGGCAAACCCGAAAACAATAATCGGGTTGAGTACAGTTTTTATGTCGAGGGTGATCCCAATGACCCGGGCTCGCACGTACGCTTGGTGCCACGCTTACGCAATGCGCCCTTAGACAGATTAGTCGCCGAGTACATGATCCTGGCTAACAGCACATGGGGTGGCTTACTCGCCACCCATGGTCTACCTGGCATTTACCGCTCTCAGCAAACAGGGCGAGTGCGCATGAGTACACATGCCCTCCCACACGAAGCCATAGGCGTTCCACAATACGCTTGGTGTACCTCACCTTTGCGCCGCTATGTTGACCTCGTCAATCAATGGCAACTGATCGCTGCTATCGAAAATGGTGTGTCAGCACCACTCGTCGCGCCTTTTAAACCCCGTGATGCAGATTTGTTCGCCATCATCGGAGGGTTTGAGTCACAATATGTGGCATGGCATGACTTTCAAAACAGCATGGAGCGTTTCTGGTGTTTGCGTTGGCTTCAACAGCAGCAAATCACTGCGTGCGAAGCGACCGTTCTCAAAGAGGACTTGGTGCGTTTGAATGATGCACCGATGGTCGTGCGTCTAGCGGGACTTCCAGCGCTCGAGAGAGGCCAGCGGATTGAGCTCCACATCACGGGGTTCGATGAGCTGGCTCTTGAAATGGATTGCCGATTTGTGTCTCGTGTTGAAAGCGAACAACCTGAGGAACTCAACCCAGCAACGTGAACATCAGTCTCCCTTCCCCCCTCGAGGCGTCTTCGTCAGGCGGTGCAAGCTGGCTGACTGCGCAGCAGCGTTTTTTTCGCTGGGGGCTGTTGTTGTCTCTCGCTTGCCACCTAGCTTTGCTCGCCTGGCAAAGACCCACTCCTCCCGCCTTTGTCCCTAGACCCTCCGAGCTTGAAATCGTCATGGTCAATGCCGCGACTGAAAGCGAGCCTCTTGACGCAGTTGTGCTCGCACAGAGCAATGTGGATGGTGGCGGTCAGGCCGACAAAGGCTATGTGACGACTATGATCCCGCATACTGGCGACGCGGTCGAACCCATCATGCTAGAGGCGCTGATTCAAAAGCGGCAACAACTCGAAGTCCAACAACAGCAACTGCTGACCCAGCTTAGCGCCCGAACGTACACAGCGCCAGTAAGGCCCAAGTCTTCACCCACTGAAGCCAGCGAGCTCGCAGGCGAAGACGAAGCAGATCAAGACAATATTGTTTTAAACGGGCAGATTGCAGTATTGACTCAGCGTATCGAAAGCGAAAACGCACGACCACGTAAACATTTTGATGCAGCCTCTGCACGCAAAGCCGCCTATGCCCCTTATATTGACCAATGGCGCCAACGGGTTGAACAGGTGGGTACAGAACACTATCCTAAAGGCGTGGACGGCAAGTCCTACGGAAGCGTACAAGCAACTTTAACCATCCGCGCAGATGGTTCAATTGCTGACATCACCATCAATCGCCCTTCCAACCAACCCTTACTCAATCAAGCGGTGCGACGCATCGCCCAACTTTCTGCCCCATTTGCGCCATTTCCCGCCGATATGGCCCGACAAATTGATCAGCTTGTACTCACCCGAACCTGGCAATTCGTCAATGGCGCTTTGGAGACCGGACAACCATGACACTCAACGTCAAAGCCAGACCAATCACGACAGCCAATCACGCTGTTAGTCAACAATTCGCTGTGATAGGTCATCCCGTCAAGCACAGCCGTTCACCGGCGATTCATCAACAGTTTGCCGCCCAGTTGGACGTCGCACTCACGTACGAACGCATCGAAGCACCTTTGGATGCCTTCACAGCAACGGTCATTCACTTTTTTTCGGATGGTGGCTGCGGTTTAAACGTCACCGTACCTTTCAAACTCGAGGCATGGGAGTTGGCGCGCACGCACCTCAGCACCCGAGCGCGACAAGCCCAGGCAGTTAACACCCTTTGGATGCATCAGGGTGCCTTGCATGGCTGCAATACCGACGGGGTTGGTTTAGTGGCCGACCTAAAGCGCCTGGGTGTGCAGAGTCAGGGAGCCCGAATACTAATGGTCGGAGCAGGGGGCGCCGCGCGGGGGGTTTTGGGGCCACTCATGGAAACTGGTTGCAAGCAACTCCACATCGTGAATCGGACTGTTGAACGCGCACAAGCCTTAGTGTCTGAGTGGCACGCGACACAAGCTTCGACGCAAAAGACCCTTTCCGCAGGAAGCTTAGCAGAGGCCTCCCGACAAGAAAGATGGGACCTCGTGATCAATGCAAGTGCAAGTAGCTTGGGAGGTGAAGCGCCAGCCCTACCCGCCGAACTGTATGCGCCAGGCGCCTGGGCCTACGACATGATGTATGCGGCACAACCAACCGCATTCATGGCGCAGGCCAAAGCCGACGGTGCAACACATCTGAGCGATGGTTTAGGCATGCTAGTGGGGCAAGCGGCAGAAAGTTTCTTCCTTTGGCATGGCAAGCGGCCAGATATCGCCCCCGTATTGGTTTCTTTACGCGCAGAACTCAGTCAACCGTGATTGGGGATTACACTTGAAACTATGAGAACTGCCCGCCGTTACCTCGCCCGAGAAATCTACCGCTCCACCTCGGTGGTGTTGATTGCCTTACTCGGACTTTTTACTTTTTTCACCCTTGTCGACGAACTTGACACGGTTGGAGACAAGTTCCCGCTCGCGGCACTTTTTTATCTGCAATTTCTCTCAATTCCGACACGCCTTTACGACCTGCTGCCCATAGGCGTATTGATTGGTGCCATTCTTGCGCTCTCGAGTCTTGCCCAGCGCAATGAGCTCGTCATTCTGAGAGTGTCGGGCGTGAGTGGCTTTGGATTGCTCAGGATGCTTTGGACGGTGTCTTTGCCCATTATTTTTGGTGCTCTCATCCTGTCCGAATTTCTCACACCTATGGCAGAAATCAAAAGTAGCGAAACCAATTTATTGATGCGCGGAAAGGTCGAAGGTGGACGACTCGCGAGTGGCTACTGGTTTAAAGAACCCACACCAAATGGAGGCACACGGATCATCAATGTGGGTAACTTACTCGCCTTAGGTAACGTTTCTAATTTGCGTGTCTATGAGTTTCCGGACGGTCTGACGCTTTCTCTGGTCGCACAGTCCGAAACTGGTCGTTTCGTTGATGGCAAGCTCGTGATGCAAAAGGTCACAGAAAATCATATCGCTCCTTCAATCGAACAAACGCTCTCTGACGCCAAAGCCTCCACTACACCTTCCGTCACTGTGACCCAGTCTGCCGAGCGCAGCTTTGAGACTTCTCTTTCAGCCGATCGTTTGGTTGCAAGAATACTCACCCCGGAGCGTATGTCACTACTCGCTCTGAATGACTACATCGATTACCTCACTCGCAATCAACTTCAAGCTGACCGACAAGTCGTGGCGATCTGGCGCAAACTTGCCTACCCCTTCACCTTGTTAGTGATGCTGACGATTGCTGCACCGATCAGCTTTATGCAGACGCGACGTGGCGGCGTTGGCGCCAAAGTATTTCTAGGCATTTTGCTGGGAACGGGTTTCTTTATGGTGAACCAGCTCGCCTTAAATGTAAGTTTGCTTTACCACTGGTCGCCCGTTGTGACAGCACTATTGCCAAATATCGGTGCGATGATTCTCGCGCTGTCTGCTGTCTTTGCGATGGAAAATCGCAATGCGATTGCTAACCGTCGGCGTGATCACTCTTTTTGGAAAAAATCACCGCTATGAGTATGCCTAGCATCTGGATGATCGGTGATATTCAGGGCTGCTGCGGCTCCCTAGATACCTTGCTGTTACAACCCGCCCTCCTAGAAGACCGCGATGCACAATTTTGGTTTGCAGGTGACTTGGTTAACCGAGGTCCTCAATCACTCGCTACGCTCAGACGTATCATATCGCTTGGCGAACGCGCAACCGTTGTCTTGGGTAATCACGATTTACACTTGTTAGCGATGGCGGCTGGGGTGCGCAAAACCGGTAAGAAAGACACGCTCGACGAGGTCCTCGCCGCCGACGATGCGAAAGACATCATCGACTGGCTGCGTTTTCAACCTCTCGCGCATTTTGATTATGGACATTTGCTGGTGCATGCCGGCGTACTCCCGCAATGGGATGCCGAAAAAACTGTCGCGCTCGCAGGTGAAGTCGAGTCCGTACTCCAAAGCCCAGACTGGAAAAAACACTTACAGCTGATGTACGGCAACACCCCTGATCAGTGGGATGATCGCCTCAAAGGTCCAGACCGTTTACGTGTCATCATTAATGCGCTGACGCGTGTACGCTTTTGTGACAAACAAGGGCGCATGCTCCTGAGCGTCAAAACCGAACCCGCACCAGAGGACAAGTCCCACATACCTTGGTTTAACTTACCCAAACGCGCGACACGTGACGTAACGGTGGTGTTTGGACACTGGTCTACGCTAGGACTGAAACTCGACAACGATGTGATCTGTTTGGATAGTGGTTGCCTCTGGGGAGGTCATCTCACTGCGGTGCGATTACAAGATCACGCGGTGGTTCAAATACCTTGTTCACAGACGCTTGATCCACATGAGGACTAAGCAACCCTAAGGCTATTGAGCAATGGCCCTGCCCTCAAGGAACCAGGCCTTGAGCAAGGCATTGACTGGCTCAGCCGCCTCGTAATTCACCCAGTGCCCAACCTCTGGCAAAATGACGCCTTGACGCCTCGCCTGCCCCTCGATCATGTGGGTCATCAGATACTCTGGGGTGCATGTGATGTCATGCTCACCCCAAATGATGAGCGTTTCTCCGCTATAGTCATCCAGCGCTGGGCCTAGTAAACCGCGGCCCGAAATACCCCGGCTGCGAAAGCGAGTTTGGATGCACGAGTAAGTGTGGATTCCCATTGCAAAAGCATCGATTTGTTCATCCGCATAAATCATGTGTGCCCAGAGGTTAAAGCGCATCGCCTCAATCAGTGCTTCGTCCGTCTCAGCGCGCTTCCAGTTAACGAGCTTGCCGCGCTCACGACGCGGCCCCCCATGGCCACCCGGCCCAAGTAAGGCCAAACGACGAACCGGTAAGCCCTTAGCTGCCACATTGGCAGATACCAAACCTCCGAAAGAAAACCCAGCAAGATCAAAAGGCATCGCTGTCCCAAATAATTGCGTCAAACAGTTCGCAGTAACATCCACCATGGTTGAAAAATCATCAAATCGGGGATCGCTGGAATCGCCATAGCCAGCCAAGTTTGGGATCCACAGCGAGAAATCCTTAGAAAGCGCCTCGATATTACGCGCCCAATGCAGCCAACTGCCGTGACCCCCATGAATCAGAACGAGCGGGGTGCCCTCACCAAACTGTCGCCAGCTGACTTGGTGCTCACCCACCGTGACAACATGACGTGTCGCACGCTTTTCAAACTCGGCCATCCAGTCGAGGGTCTGCTGATTAACGGGGTTGGACATGGCAACGGTTCCTCTGTGGCAAAAACAAACATGACGCTCGCAAGATAATATCCCAATGGACAAGTCCGTCAAACGCACAAAAATTGTGTAAAGTGTTTGTTTGAATCGTTGACAGAGCTCAAAACATGATTATCGATTGCCACGGCCACTTTACGACGACCCCGCCCCAGGTCGCTAAATTTCGCGCAGACCAAATCGCTGAGTTTCAGCGAACAGGTCAAGCACCGACTTCGCTTCCACCTGCTGTATCAGACGAGGAAATCCGCCACGGTATCGACAACAATCAGTTGCGTATCATGAAAGAGCGCGGCATCGATATGACGATCTTCTCACCCAAGGCGGTCGCAATGGACCACCATATGGGTAACGAAGATACCAATGTGGTCTGGGCACGCTACAACAACGAGTTGATCAGTCGTGTCTGCAAACTATATCCGGAGCACTTCATCGGCGTGTGTCAGTTGCCGCAGGCCGCTGGAGTCGCACCGGGCAAGCGAGTGATCCAAGAGCTTGAGCGTTGTGTCAATGAGTTTGGTTTTATTGGTGCAAATATCAATCCGGACCCCACAGGCGGCCATTGGAGCGACCCACCGCTGTGGGACAAAAAATGGTGGTATCCCCTTTATGAAAAAATGGTCGAGCTTGATGTCCCCGCCATGATCCATGTCAGTGGCTCATGCAATCCGCATTTCAATGCGGTGGCCACTCACTACATCAATGGCGACACGACAGCCTTTGTCCAGTTCATGACCTCGGATATTTTCAAGGACTTTCCGACGCTCAAGTTCATCATTCCCCATGGCGGTGGCGCAGCGCCTTACCACTGGGGTCGTTATCGCGGTATGGCCCTCGACATGGGGCTTCCCTCGCTTGAGGAAAAGGTCCTGAACAACGTATTTTTTGACACCTGTGTCTATCACCAGGCTGGCATCGACTTGTTGCTGCGCGTGGTACCCAATAAAAACATTCTGTTTGCGTCTGAAACCGTCGGCGCTGTTCAGGGGATTGATCCTCTGACCAATTTTTACTTTGACGACACCCGTCGCTATATCGAAGCATCGCCCTCTGCAGACCCCTCGGAGAAAAAGCAGATCTTTGCGAATAATGCGCTTGGTGTTTACGCACGTCTACGTGCTCATCCAAGCTGTCAGAGTTGTTGAGCGACGCCTGCGCACAAAGAGACGGGTGGTTGAGGCCTCAGCGCCTCAACACAACATCCCTCAAAACCTGATGGGCGCGAGCACCAAGCGCTGCGCGTGCCGGAACGGGGAGTCCGTCCGGCACCCAGATCGGTGCCAAAAACTCTACCTCTATGCGCACACCCTTCGCGCCTAATACTTTCCAGAGATTTTGAATGAGATTTTCTTCGCCGACAAAGGCTGCGAAATCACTACGCTTGTTGTGATGGAAATATAACAAGGCAACGGGTTGTATCGCGACGTTTGCACGCCGGGCAGGCTCAAACAGATTGGCATAAAAAGGCAATAAATCGTAACCTGTAGACGTCGTTCCCTCAGGAAATAATCCGACCGCTTGGTCAAGCGTAAAGACTTCCTGCATTTCTTGGCCAACTTTTTTCACAGTGTGTCGGGAGGCGCGTTCGATGAAAATCGTACCCGCACCATGCGCGAGCAAACCAATCAAAGGCCAGCGACGAATTTCACTTTTTGCGATAAAGACCACGGCACGCGCAGTATTGACCGCAAAAATATCTAACCATGAAACGTGATTAACGACCAACAAAGCGGGCCCACTCAGCAGAGGAACGCCCTTATGCGATACCTTTACGCCACATAACCGAAGCAACAGCGCAGACCAATATTGCTTGGTCCGCGAGCGTCCTGAAGGCTTTAACAATGGAAAAATCAACGTTATCACGATCAGGCCAACCATGACCCATAGCAAGACAAGCAACGCCCTCAGGGAAAAACGCAATACCTTCACGACTGACGCTCCCAGACCATCTGACCATTCAATAACGTCGCACGCACGCGACCCGGTAACTCTCTGCCCAAAAAAGGCGTACATTGACTTTGGCTAACGATATTTTCACGACTCACTACCCAATACGCCTCTGGGTCTAAGATGCAGACATCTGCCAAGGCCCCTAAAGAGAGCGTTCCGGGCAGGGGGAGAGAGCCACTGTTCGCTAATACTTGACCTGGACCAAAGGTTACTCGCTTGAAAGCCTCACTCAGCGGTACCCTTGCTTCTTGTGCCCACTTAAGCGTCAGTGAGAGCAACAATTCCAAACCCATCGCCCCCGGTACAGCGTTGGCAAAGGGCAGATTTTTGTCTGCGGTCGTCAGCGGAGTATGGTCCGAACATACAGCATCAATCGTACCGTCTAACAATCCAAGTCGAATCGCATCGCGATCACGCTGACCGCGCAACGGCGGCTCAAGACGGAAATGGCTATCGTAAAACCCGATGTCAATATCGGTCAAATGCACATGATTTGCGACCACGTCGCAGGTGATGGCTTGCCCCTCTTTTTTGGCTTGGCGGACCATAGCGATCGCTTCGGCACTCGACAAACGACACAGGTGCATACGCACACCTGTGGCGCGCTGCAATGAGAGCAAAGTGTGACACGCAATTGTCTCAGCCTCTACGGCAATAGCTGCTAACCCTAAACGCGACGCATACGCACCGCTCGCAGCAACGCCACCGATGGAGAGCCACGGATCTTGAGGTCGACACCACACCGAATAATCAAACGATTTCGCATATTGCATCGCGCGCAAAAGGATTGCAGTATCTTGAAGAGGCGTATTGCCCTGGGAGAAGCCCACGCAGCCTGACTGAGTCAGCCGCACCATTTCAGTCAAGGCCTGCCCCTTCAAGTCTACGGTCAATGCACCCAAGTGATAGACATTCACCTGAGGACTGAGCGTCTGCGCGGGCACTCGCGTCATCTCGGGTGGCTGCACTAAGCTGGTGACCCCGCCCGCCAAGGCGGCGCCAAAGGCCTCGCCAGATGAACCCACGCGCGCGGACAGATCGACGAGTCCGGGCAGCACTAGCATGCCGGATGCATCAAGCACCTTGTCCGCGACAAAGCCCTCTGGAACCGCTCCGACAGCAATGATCCTGCCCTCTGCAATACAGACATCCGCCAAAGCATCGATGTTATTAGCGGGGTCGATGACACGTCCCAGTCGGATATGATGCCTCATGCTGTCGCCCCCACAACAAGGCTCATCACAGCCATGCGCACAGCGACACCAGCAGCCTCTCGCTCTAAACCTTGCACTCCAGTCCCGAGCACCAGGCACTCGGGTTTTGCGCAGGCAAGTGTTTCTTTTGTGAGTCCATAGCATTCGAAATACTCTTGCGCTGAAGGCACATAGCCAGGTACGCACGCAGGCATCACACCCATATGTGCCTGATCCAGCATGATGATCACGTCCGCGTCTCGTAGGCCCTCAGCCATATCCGTGTATGCGCGCACGCCTAACTGCGCAAGTCCCTCAGGCAACAAGGTCAAAGGGGCTACTGCGCGCACTTCGGCTACACACAGTGTGGTCAGTGCATGTATGCAGGAACGCGCCCGAGCCGAATGCAACACATCTCCCACCAAGACAACGGTGAGGTTGGCAAAATCTTTTTTTACGCGACGGATCGTGTGCATATCCAGCAAGGCAGATGTAGGATCGGCATGGCAACCATCCCCCGCGTTCATCATATGCGTGTGCATACCGACCTGCTGTGCCATCCAGTAAGACATACCGCTCACTTCGGTCCGCAATACGATCATGTCGAACTTGAGGTCAGCCTTGAGGTCGGCAAGCGCAGGAATTGTGAAACGATCCAGTTGTTGTATGCCCAGCCATTCGGCGGACAAACTCAGGGTCGCACGCTCAAATACCCCAAGCGCGGTTGACGCTTGATCAACAGAACCATCGTCAACGAGGCTCAGCACTTTTTTGCCTTGAAGAAGCGGCGTTTTTTTGACCTCGCCAGCTGTAGGAGTGAGAAACAACTCAGTCGTGTCAAGAATACGCGTCAAGAGCGCACGCGACAGACCTTCGGTTGTGAGGAGTTGCGCGAGTTCGCCGTGTAGGTTTAGTTGAGGGTTGCGCATGCGTCTATAAAGCCCAGAGTCATTTAAGTCAGCGAATCAAAATATCGCTGCAAAATGATAGCCGCGGCAACGGCATCATCAGGGTCATTACCAGTGATTTTTTGGGCCTGAACACTCGACCCTCGCTCGTCAATCATCGCGGTGGGCAAACCAAATCGCCCCTCGAGCTGACGTGCAAAACGTCGACAATGCGCAGTGGCATATTGCTCACTTCCGTCCGAGGCGAGCGCCAACCCCACAACCAGTCTGTCAGGCTGCCAACGTTTGAGCAAAGCCTCGATCCGTGTAAAACGACCGTCGCGCGTAGACTCCATGATAATGTCTAGCGGTTGCGCCTGTTTGAGCAAAGTATTACCCAAAGCGACGCCTAGTTTTTTGGCGCCATAATCAAAAGCCAGAAGCGTTTCTTCAGGCATGGCCCGCCGCACCAGTCAACATCACTGGATCGATGCCCAACAACTTGAGGGCTGCTGGATAACGGTCTTGGGGTGGCGTGTCGAAAATAATGTTTTCTTGGGCTGCGACGGTCAACCAGGCATTCTGCGCCAGCTCATTTTCAAGCTGACCTGCCCCCCAGCCCGCATAACCAAGTGTCACAAACAGCTGTTCGGGACCGTTTCCGTGCGCCACGGCCTCTAAAACGTCTCTGGACGTTGTCAGGGCTAAACGACCCAACTTGATGCTTGAACTGTAATCACCCGCAGGAAAATGCAACACAAACCCACGATCCGTCTGAACTGGACCGCCAAAAAATACCGCAGCACTCTCTGCAGCCTGTTGCTGCACACTCTGCTCAGGCGCAATCTCAAGCTTAAGGTCGATTTTTTCAAGCAAACCCGCCACGCTCAGGTCAGTTGGCCGGTTAATCACCAGCCCCAAAGCGCCTTTTGAATTGTGCTCGCACAAATAAATGACTGTACCAGCGAGATCTCCAGAAACCATACCCGGCATCGCCATCAAAAACTGATTGGAGAGGTCCGTCACAGTCTCAGGTATAGGTTGAGAGTGATCCATACGAGCGCGTTAGATCTCCATCAACTCAAAGTCTTCTTTGCGGGCACCGCACTCTGGGCAAACCCAGTTGGGAGGCACATCTTCCCAACGCGTGCCGGCCGGAATCCCTTCTTCGGGTACACCGGTCTCTTCGTCGTATATCCAGCCACAAATCAAACACATCCAAGTACGCATCATTCTCTCTTATGGTGTAACCCGTCTGCCCTCAAGGAAAAGGACAAGTAAAACGGCTCATCTCTTACAATGGGGTCAATCTTACCGAAACCAGCCCATCCGTGCCTACACATCGCCTGTCTTTTTGACATGAATCAAACCATACCAACACCTATCACCTTAATTTTTGGCCCTTTTGACCCAACCGGCTCAGATGGCTTACCTGCGGACGCGATTACTTGCGCGGCCTTAGGAGGACACGCGATTTCAACGCTGACCGCCCTCACTATTCAGGACAGCGCGCAAAGCGAGTCTGTTTTGCCTTGCTCGGCGGAGCAAATTGACGATCAGGCGCGCTGCCTGCTTGAGGACATTCCCGTGCAGGCCATCAAAGTCGGCGCGCTCTCCTCAGTTGAGGCCGTGAGCGCCGTCGCTCAAATTGCGGCTGATTACAGCCAAATCCCCCTGGTTCTGCATCTTGGCGCCCAAGAAATTGATACAGAAACGCCTACGGAAGAAGACGACGAGGTGGATGACTTGATTGGCTCGGTCATCGAACTTCTCGTTCCGCAAGCGCACATTGTGGTGATTGAAGCCAGAAGACTCAACCAATGGATTACTGAAGAGGTAATAGAGGCTTCTGGTCATGCAGGCGGTGCCCAAGCTCTACAGGCCATTGGCGCCCAATGGGTGCTCATCACTGGCGTCAAACAACGGCCGGGTCTCCAGGCCAATGTCCTGACCGGACCTGAGAGCGAAACCCTTGCTTGGCCCTGTGCCAACGCACCCGAGGGCACGCGAGACGCGGGCGGCTTGATCGCCACTGCGCTTGCTTGTTTGCTTGCCCACGGACTCAGCGTGCCCAAAGCAGCCGAACAAGCCTGTACGCATGGTGGTCAGGCCCTCCTACAGTCTTTTCAGCCAGGGATGGGACACTTCATTGCCCGACGCATACCGATTGCGCCTGAATAAGAGCGCCTGAACGATTACGCCTAAAAACAACGCTTGAACGATTGCACCGTTAAAATTACATTCTAAAGATCCAATTTACTGATGCCTCTAACACTCAAGTTTCCTGCAGGTCTCTATGGCGTGACCCCTGACTGGGATGATGCCGCAAGCCTAGAGCAAGCCGTTCGCGCCGCGGCGCGTGGCGGCATGAAAGCCCTGCAGCTGCGCCATAAAACGGCTACGCCTGCGCTGCGTCGACATTTAGCTCAAACGCTGCTGTCCGTCTGCACCGAGCTCGATATCATTTTTTTAATCAATGACGACTGGCGTCTCGCCCTTGAACTGGGCGCTCATGGCGTCCATCTCGGTCAGCACGACGATGAGCCTGGCCGAGTCCGACAAGCAATCGGACCTGAAATGCTGCTTGGGGTGTCTTGCTATGCAGATCCCCAACGCGCGCAAAGCATGCTGAAACATCAAGTTGCGTACATCGCCTTTGGTGCGATGTACGCCTCCTCGACTAAGCCACACGCCCCAACGGCACCACTTGAGGTGCTCCGAGCTGGGCAAGCGCTCTGTGAGGTGATGGACGCGCCGCGACCCGCCGTGGTTGCCATCGGCGGAATCGGTATTTCACAAGCGCCGACCTTGGCAGCAGCGGGTGCGAATAGCATCGCAGTCGTGGGGAGTTTATTTTTGGCTCCAGATATCGAAGCAGCGGCACGGGCGCTTTCTGCACCGTTTATTCAAGCACCGCAAGCACACTCTATTTCCACATCCACTTCTCCCGTCTGAACGGAGCATTTTTTATGTCACGCAACGTAGAGCTTTTTGAACGCGCCTGTCTCAGTATTCCTGGCGGCGTGAACTCACCCGTTCGGGCTTTCCGCTCAGTGGGCGGTACACCGCGCTTTGTCGCGCGCGCGCAGGGTCCCTATTTTTGGGATGCCGACGACAAACGCTACATTGACTATATCGGCTCTTGGGGTCCGGCCATTCTGGGCCACGCACACCCAGAGGTTGTCAAAGCGGTCCAAGAGGCCGCCGTGCACGGTTTGTCCTATGGTGCGCCCACTGAAACCGAAATCATCATCGCTGAAATGCTGATCGAGCGCTTACCCTCCCTTGAACAGGTGCGCCTGGTGAGCTCAGGCACCGAAGCCACTATGACCGCTATTCGTCTGGCACGTGGTGCAACAGGTCGCAATAAAATCATCAAATTCGAAGGCTGTTACCACGGCCATGCAGACAGCTTGCTGGTCAAAGCGGGCTCGGGACTTTTAACGTTTGGCAACCCAACCTCCGCCGGTGTACCGCCCGAATTTGTCGCCCATACGATCGTGCTCGACTTCAATGACATTGAGGGTGTCAAAGCGGCGTTCGCCCTGCACGGCAAAGAAATCGCCTGTGTCATCGTAGAGCCCATTGCCGGCAATATGAATATGATCAAGCCGATCGCGGGCTTTCTCGAGGGACTTCGCAGCGAATGTTCTGCGCATGGTGCGCTGCTGATTTTTGATGAAGTCATGACCGGTTTTCGTGTCGGTCCTCAAGGCGTGCAAGGTCTAAGCGGCGTCAAACCAGACATCACGACCTTGGCGAAGGTCATCGGTGGCGGTATGCCAATCGGTGCGTTTGGCGGTAGTGCCGAGGTCATGAAACATATCGCTCCTTTAGGTGGCGTTTACCAAGCCGGCACACTGTCAGGCAACCCTGTCGCAGTCGCCGCAGGCATCACCACACTCAAGCTGCTGTCTAAACCAGGCTTTTATGAGTCTCTGGACAAACAGACACGCGCACTTACCAAAGGCCTGACCGAGCGCGCGCACGCACACGGCATTCCTTTTAGCGCAGACAGCGAAGGTGGCATGTTCGGCGTATATTTCACCAACGACATCCCCACCTCCCTTGCAGCTGTTTCAGCTAGCAACATTGAGATGTTCAAGGTGTTTTTCCATGCCATGCTGGATGAGGGCGTATATTTTGCACCCTCAGCCTACGAGGCGGGCTTTGTCTCCGCCACGCATGACGACAGCGTGATTGCCGCGACAATTGCAGCAGCAGACAAAGTGTTTGCCAAATTAGCAAAGGCTTAATCCTCTGAACGCATTTTATAAATGCCTTTGCACGGCGTTTAAGCAATCTCCATGCTTAAACGCCAACAACTAAACACCCAAATACCGCGTCCACAGACTGCGATCCGCATCCAGTTCCGCAGAATTGCCCTGCCACACGACAGCACCCCGTTCTAAAATCACATGACGATCGGCAAGCTTTAAGAGGCGCTCGACATACTTATCAATGACAAGGATAGTCTGCCCGCTCTCACGCAAGCGAGCAAGGCACTGCCAAATTTCTTCACGCACCAGTGGCGCAAGGCCTTCGGTCGCCTCATCCAACACGAGTAGCTTGGGATTGGTCACTAAAGCCCGACCGATCGCCAGCATTTGTTGTTCCCCACCGGATAATTGATGACCCATGTTGTGCGATCGCTCTCGCAAACGCGGAAACATTTCAAACACTTTCTCGGCATCCCACGTCTCGCGAATCTCAGGATTCCGATGCGCAACAAAGGCTGTCAAATGTTCCTTCACGGTCAGGTTGGGAAAACACTGGCGACCTTCGGGCACAATTGCCAAGCCCAGTCTCGCAATACGATCGGACGTCCAGCCCGCGATACTCTGTCCTTCGAAAGTCAGAGTGCCTGCGGATAACGGTAGCTGACCAAACAGCGTCTTGATCAGGGTGCTTTTGCCCATCCCGTTTCGGCCCAATAAAGACACCACTTCACCGCGTTGAATATCGAGCGAAACCTCAAATAGCACCTGGCTCAGACCATAACCGCTCTGTAACTGATGGGCATGCAACATCAGGCGTGCTCCTCGCCCAAATAAGCTTCTCGCACGGCAGCATGATTGCGAATTTCCTCGGGCGTACCGGTGGCGATGAGGCGGCCATACACTAAGACGGAGATACGATCTGCCAGTTTAAAAACAGCCTGCATGTCATGCTCTACCAGCAACATCGTCGTGCGCCCTCGCATCGACGCGATCAGTTCAGTCAGCTTCAATGTTTCATCTGGCCCCATCCCCGCCATCGGCTCATCGAGCAGTAACACGGACGGCTTGGACGCCAAGGCCAAGGCAAACTCCAGCTTGCGCTGCTCGCCGTGCGGTAAGGTACCCGCCGCCACGCGCCAACACGCAGACCCAATCGCGCAGTCTCGCGCCAACTGTTCCGCAGCCTCCGACAAGGCATGGTCCTGCGCACGTGGTTGCCAAAAACTAAAGCTGCTGCCCGCGCAGGCTTGCACCGCTAACAGTAGATTTTCAAATACTGTGAGTTGTTTAAAAATATTGGTGATTTGATAGGACCGTGACAAACCTGCCGCCGCCCGCTGATGCAAACGCGTGCGCGTGAGGTCGCGCCCCTTAAGCGCAAGTCGTCCGCTCTCTGCAGTAACAGCGCCAGACAGCAAATGAATCAACGTCGATTTACCCGCACCATTGGGTCCAATCAGTGCGTGAATCTCACCTGACTCCAGCGAGAGCGACACCTGATCGCACGCAACCAAGGCGCCATACCGTTTGGTCAACTGCTGCGCTTCCAACACTATTTCAGGGGCGGGAGCATTCATCGCGTACCGCCCTGGTTAAACATGCCTGCAAGGCCGCGGGGTGCAAACAAGACAATTGCAAGCAACAACACACCAAGAGGCAGATGCCAATAGTCGGTATACAAGCGCAAAACTTCCTCCAGCCACAACATCACAGCAGCCCCGACAAGCCCGCCATAGCGCAAGCCAATACCGCCCACAATCACCATGATGATCAGATTGGCCGAAGCCGTCCAATGCATCAGACTTGGGGAAACAAATTGATTGTGACTGGCCAGCAGTGCCCCGGCGAGACCCGCCATCGCACCCGCGATGACAAAGGCCAATAACTTAATCCGAAAAACCGGATAACCCAAAGCCTCCATACGCGATTCATTTTCTCGGATACCCTGCAAAGCCTGACCAAAGCGCGCCTGAATCAGCCGATTGAGCCACCACACACAAACCAGCACCACGCACAACACAACGTAATAAAACGTTCTGTCATCCGCAAGATTGAACCCGGGTATCAATGTGGGGCCCGCGAGGTTGATGCCATCCTCGCCTCCATACTGGCGCAAAGAGATAAAAAGATAAAACACCATCTGAGCAAAAGCGAGCGTGATCATGATGAAATACACCCCCCGCGTACGCAAGGAAATTACTCCAATCACGAAAGCCAGTGCGCCGGCTGCAAGCATCGCCGCAGGCCAGGCAATCAGCGCCTGCGAGACACCTTGCACGGAAAGCATTGCGACGACATAGGCACCTGCCCCAAAAAATGCTGCATGACCAAGCGCGACCATTCCACCATAGCCCAAAATAAAATTCAGACTGGTCGCAGCCAAGGCAAAAATCAAAACCCGCCGGACAAAAGAAACATAAAAATCGAGATTGAGTGCAGGCGCCAGCAGGGGAAACGCCAACAGGAGCACTAGTCCAAGTGCTGAAAAGATCTTCGCATTGAATAAGGTGGGCCTCATCAGCCGCGTGCCGGGAAAAGACCTGAAGGTCGAAATACCAACACCACCGCCATCAAGATATAAATGGACAACGCTGCCAGCGTAGGTCCCACACTAGACGCCACGGCGGGCAAGAAAAAGATTTTAAGTAACGAGGGTAAAAATGCACGGCCAGCAGTATCCACAAAGCCGACTAACAGCGCGCCCACGAACGCTCCGCGCATGGAGCCAATGCCACCAATCACGATACAGACCAGCACCAAAATCAGGATCTGCTCGCCCATACCCGTTTGAATCGCCGTCACCGGCCCCAGCAACGCACCTGCAAGCGCCGCCAACATCGCACCCAGCACAAAGACGCCGAGAAACAACAGTGGGACCCGCACGCCCATTAGTGTGGCCATCTGCCGGTTCGAAGCCCCCGCACGCACCAGCACACCCGCTTTCGTGCGCGTGACAAACAAATAAAGGCCCAAGGCAGCCGCCAAGCCAACCGCAATGATCAACAGACGATAGGCCGGATACATTAAATCTGGCAAGAGTTGAACCGGCCCAGACAAGGCTGGCGGCATACTCATCATCATCGGCGCAGGTCCCCAGATCATTTTGACCACATCGTTCGCAATCAGAATGACTGCAAACGTCCCCAGCACTTGCGCCAAGTGATCGCGAATGACCAGCCTTCTGATGAGAACGAGCTCAAGCACTAGGCCCACCAGTCCGGTCACAACGGCCGCCACTACGACTGCCGCAACAAAGGACTGTGTCACCTGCATCGTTTGGGCGGCCACATAGGCGCCCGCCATGTACAGCGAACCATGCGCGACATTTAGGATATCAAGAATCCCGAACACCAGGGTCAGGCCCGCAGCAATCAAAAACAACATCAGGCCAAATTGCAGGCCATTGAGCAACTGCTCGGCGATCAGCGTCGAACTCATATCTTTAGAACAGGCGCTAGAGTGAACGTTATTTTTTGCATTCACCTACATAAACGTCTTGGTAGGAATCAAACACCTTACCCACCAGCTTGTTTGTAATCTGACCCGCAGCGTTCTTTTCGATCAGGCGCACGTAATAAGGCTGAATGGGGAAGTTGTTGACCCCGTAGGTAAAGGGTCCACGCACTGAAGCAAAGTCGGCTTTTTTAAGCGCCGTCAACACAGCGGCACGATCCGCCACATTTCCATTTGTGGCTTTGACAGCGGCGTCGATCGCCATGATCACGTCATAGGCTTGGGCGGCATAGACCGAAGGCATACGATCCTTGTATTCCTTACGGAAGGCCTCGACAAACATCTTATTTTGAGCATTGTCCAGATCATGGGCCCATTGCGCAGTATTGAACATACCGAGCATCGGATCACCCACCGCGCGGATCACATCTTCATCCGCTGAAAATCCTGGGCCCACCAGCTTGATGCTTTTATTCAGTCCCGCGGAAACGAACTGCTTGATAAAGTTGATCCCCATGCCACCTGGTAAAAATATATAGACCGCTTCAGGTTTGGCATCGCGGAGTTGCGCGAGCTCAGCCGCATAATCGATCTGTCCCAACTTGGTGTAGACCTCTTGGCCCACCGTCGATTTGTAGCCGCGCTTAAACCCGTTGAGTGCGTCCTTGCCAGCCGGATAGTCGGGGGCCATGATCACCATATTTTTAAAGCCACGGTCAGCCGCAACCTTGCCAGCTGCTTCATGGAAGGCGTCGTTCTGATAGGACACGCCAAACCAGTAGTCATTACACTGGGCGCCCGCAAATTGGCTTGGGCCTGGATTGTTAGAGAGATAAGGGATCTTGGCGGCAAACAGCACAGGGCCAACCGCTAACGCGACGTTCGAACCAATCGGGCCCGTAAAGAAATCGATCTTGTCGCGTTGGATATACCGGTTGACGAGCTGACGCGCCTGATCAGGATTACCGCCCATATCAGTTTGTAAAAATTCTGCAGGTTTACCGCCCAGCTTGCCACCGAGCTGCTTGATCGCCAGATTAAAGCCATCACGCGCTTCTGCACCCAACGCGGCAAAAGGTCCAGACAAATCATTTGTAATACCGACTTTGATCGGTGCCTGCGCGAACGCCAAACTGGGCACGAGTGCGGCCATAGCGAGCAGTTGCTTAAGTAAACACATAAAAAGTCTCCAGAGCGAGCAATCGCCCAAAACGGGGCAAAAGGGGTGCTAATTCAACGCAAATATTAGCAGGTGAGCCCCGTTCCGATAGCTTTTAGACCTCCTCAAGCCGGGGTAAAACAGGTGATAATGACAAATTACTTAACTCTTTTATTTGCAGACCCATCATGGCCGTCAATTTGCACATCCCCTCCGACGATGCAGTCTTCCCAGTTGCAGGTATCGAAATCGGCGTGACCGAAGCAGGTATCCGCAAGGCAAACCGTCGCGATCTGACGATCTTTCGACTGAGCCTCGGCTCAACGGTTGCCGGTGTGTTTACCCGCAACCGTTTTTGCGCAGCGCCCGTGCTGGTCTGTCAGGAGCATTTGGCCGGAGCAGGCTCGATCCGCGCCCTCGTCATCAACACAGGTAATGCCAATGCAGGTACCGGCGAGCCCGGCATGCAAGCCGCCAACGAGACCTGCCAGGCACTCGCTGCACTCATGCAGCTCGACAGCAAGCAAATCCTGCCCTTTTCCACCGGCGTCATTCTTGAGCCCCTGCCCGTTGACCGTATCAAAGCCGGCTTGCCAGGTGCGCTTAAAAATCTCAGTGAAAACAACTGGGTTTCAGCTGCGCATGGCATCATGACAACCGACACCCAGCCCAAAATTCATTCGCAACGCCTCAGCCTGGGCGGCCACCACATTACCATCACTGGCATCAGCAAAGGCGCGGGCATGATTCGTCCCAACATGGCGACGATGCTGAGCTATCTAGCAACCGATGCGGGCATTGCCCAGCCTCTACTCAACCAGCTCGCCAAAGAACTTGCCGATGTATCGTTCAATCGCATCACAATTGACGGTGACACCTCGACCAACGACTCTTTTATCGTGATGGCGACAGGCAAAAGCGGTTTGATAATCGACAGCGCTTCTCACCCACAATATGCGGCGCTCAAAGCTTCTCTGGCCGCTGCCGCCACCGACCTCGCTCAAAAGATTGTGCGTGATGGCGAAGGCGCTACAAAATTCATGACTATTCAGGTCGAAGAAGCCAACACCACCGAGGAGGCCTTACAAGTCGCCTATGCCGTCGCGCACTCACCTCTGGTCAAGACCGCCTTTTTTGCCAGCGATCCAAACCTCGGACGTATTCTGGCCGCGATTGGCTACGCCGGCATTTCCGATCTTGATGTCAGTGGCGTCAAGCTCTGGCTCGGAGATGTACTCGTTGCAACAAAAGGTGGGCGCAATCCCGACTATCAGGAGGCAGACGGCCAACGCATCATGAAAGAGTCCGAAATCCTCGTGCGCATCGCACTGGGCCGCGGCAAAGTCTCCGACACCGTTTACACCTGTGACTTTTCGCACGAATACGTCAGCATCAACGCAGATTACAGATCCTAATGACAACCACCTCAACAACCAATGGCCAGGACATGGCCGAACTCTTGGCGCGTGCTACACGCGTGCTCGCTCAACTTGAAGCCTGGCTTCCACCTGCCCCACCGGCCACTAGCTGGGACGCTCATGCCTTTCGCTGGCGTAAACGTGGCACCTCGCACGGTTGGCTTGATGCTATTGCCAACGTCTCACTGATTCACACCGAAGACCTGCAGCATATCGAACGTCAAAAAGACATCATTGACCGCAACACACGCCACTTTATCGACAATAAACCTGCCAACAACGTACTGATGACCGGAGCACGCGGAACTGGCAAAAGTTCACTCGTCAAAGCGATGCTGGCCGCTTACGCTGAGCGTGGTCTGCGACTCATTGAGGTCGACAAGTCCGACTTGGGTGACCTGGCGGATATCGTTGATATGGTCGCCAAACGTCCAGAAAAATTTATTGTTTTTTGTGATGATCTTTCCTTTGAAGAAGGCGAGTCCGGTTACAAGGCACTCAAGTCAGTCTTGGACGGCTCCGCAGCCTCAACCGGCAATAACGTGTTGATTTACGCGACTTCCAACCGTCGTCACTTGATGCCCGAATACATGAGCGAAAATCTTCAAGCCAAACACGGTGCGGATGGCGAAGTTCACCCAGGCGAAACCGTGGAGGAAAAAATCTCCCTCTCAGAGCGTTTTGGCTTGTGGCTGTCCTTTTACCCATTCCGTCAAGACGACTACCTGGATATTGTTTATCACTGGTTACGCACGCTTGGTTGCTCAGAAACGAGCATCATAGAGTCGCGCACTGAAGCCTTGCAGTGGGCGCTCGAACGCGGCTCGCGCTCAGGCCGTGTCGCCTGGCACTTCGCACGCGACTGGGCCGCCCGCAATGCCTGACAAAATCATTGATGTCGCAGTGGGCGTTTTACTGCGACCCGATGGCACGGTATTGTTAGGCAACCGACCGGCTGACAAGCCTTGGCCAGGCTGGTGGGAACTCCCTGGCGGCAAACTTGAACCGGGCGAGTCCGTCCTGCAAGCACTCACGCGCGAACTACAAGAAGAAATCGGCATCACTGTGACTCAGGTCACACCTTGGGTAACCTACGTACACACTTACCCCACCACCACGGTTCGCCTCGCCTTCTGTCGCGTGACGGGCTGGAGAGGAGAGCCGCAGGGCCTTGAGGGGCAGCTGCTACGGTGGGTACCCATCGACTCAGCGCAAGACGTCCCGCAGCTTCTGCCCGCAACATATCCACCCTTGCGCTGGTTACAGTTACCGACGGCCTATGCCATATCGTCGGCCGGCTCTCCTGAGCAGCTGCCTGAGTTTTTAAAAAGACTGGACCAGGGTCTTAAAGCTGGCATCAAATTGTTTCAGTGGCGCGAGCCTGGCTGGCCAGGTGGGCCCGCTCAGGCAGATCTGCATCAAGCCCTCAAAACGGTACTCACACGCTGCCATGCGTTTGGCGCCCGCGTGTTGGTCAACAGCATTCACCCCCAAGCGTGGTGGCACGAAGCCGACGGCGTACATTTACGCACGCATGATGCCGCAGGTCTCATCAGCAGGCCGGCGCTGGGCAAAGATAAGCAGGTAGGCGTCTCCACGCACAATCTCTCCGAACTCGAACATGCACGCTTACTCGAAGCGGATTTTGCAGTACTTGGTCCGGTTCTACCCACCGCCTCACATCCTGGACACCCAGGTATCGGCTGGGAGGCGTTCGCACAACTCAATGCACAAGCGGGATTGCCAGTTTTTGCACTAGGTGGTCAGTCCGCCGCTACACTTGCACAGGCCCAGTCAGTTGGTGGGCACGGCTTTGCTGGGATTCGTGGTTGGATTGCCTGAGTCGTCTAGACTCTTGAGATCATCCGCCGACCATCCACCCCCCAAAGCTGCCACCAATCGCACACTCGCAGCAAAACGATTGCCGACCAGCGTGATGTAAGTGCGCTCATTGTTGAGTGCCGTTGTTTCAAGCACCGCAACACTCAGATAATCAATCAAACCCTGATCGTATTGATTGCGCGCAAAACGCAAGGACTGTTGTGCGGATAACACTGCTTGTTTTTGTACAACCTCTTCTTGTTCAAACACGCGCATCTGCACCATTGCATTTTCTACCTCTTGCAAGGCAGTTAAGACAGTCTGGCGATACGCAGCCGCTTGCACATCGAACTGGGCACGCGCCTGATTGATCTGAGCCTGTCGGGCGCCACCGTCGAAAATCAATGCGGCTAATTGCGGACCCAAGGCCCAGATTTGTCCAGGAGCACTAAACCACTGCGTAAAGTCGTTGCTCCGATAGCCAGCACTTGCGTTCAGCGTTAAATTTGGAAACCAAGCGGCTGTGGCCACCCCAATCAGCGCATTGGCCGAGGCAGTTCGCCGTTCCGCTGCGGCAATATCGGGCCTGCGTTCTAAGAGCTCAGAGGGCAAGCCCACCGGCACGGCAGGCGGCACAAGCGGCACTTGCGCAGGCGCAATCTCAAACGTCGAAGGCGGTCGTCCAGTTAAGACCGCTGCAGCATTTTCAAACACCGCACGCTGCTGCTCCAGATCAATCAGTTGCGCACGCGTACTGGCAAGCTGCGTACTCGCCACTGCGACATCACCTTGGCCAGAGATGCCGGCTTTGTAGCGATTTTGTGTGAGCTTGAGCGCACGCTCATACGCAGCAACAGTTGCAGTCAATAAACGTTGTTGCTCGTCGAGCACGCGCACTTGCAAATACGCGAGCGTCAAGGCCGTCTGAGCGGTCAGCCTGGCCCCCGCCACATCCGCCGCTAAGGCCAGCTCGGTCGCATCGGTGGATTCGATGTTGCGACGAATACTCCCCCAGATATCCAACTGCCAACTTGCCTGAGCATTCAAGCCGTACCCGGTCACGGGTGCACTGCTCAAGGCGGACACTCCGCCACCGCTACGTGTTGTATTTGCGGTTGCAGAAACTGAGGGTAAAAGAGGCGCGCGTGCGCCTTGCGTGACCGCAACAGCTTGCCTGAACCGTGCCTCAGCTTGCGCAATGTTTTGGTTTGAAACATTGACTGCCTCAATCAGCACACTGAGCACCGGATCGTTATACATGGCCCACCAAGGGCCGCGTGGATCGTTGGCAGCAGGACGCGCCACCTTCCAGCCAGGTGTTTCCTTAAATTGCGTCCCCACATCAATCGCTGGGCGCGCATAATCAGGGCCGACCATACAGCCCGTCATCACGACGCAGCAAATGAGCGCACCAAACAGGGGACGGCCACGCCTCACAGCACCATTGATTTTTTTACACGGAGCAAACATCATCGCTTTGCACACCACAAACGGAAACGATCCAGATATAAATACACCACAGGCGTAGTGTAGAGCGTCAGGAGCTGGCTCAACAACAAACCACCCAAAATCGTAATACCTAGCGGCTGGCGTAACTCCACGCCCGCCCCCGTTGCAAACACCAACGGCATCGCACCAAAAATAGCGGCACACGTCGTCATCAAAATAGGCCTAAATCGCGTTAAACACGCCTGATGGATCGCATCTCGGGCTGACATACCCAGTCGACGTTGCGCATCGAGCGCAAAATCCACCATCATGATGGCGTTTTTCTTGACGATACCAATCAATAAAAACACGCCAATCAGAGCAATCAAACTGAACTCCGTCTTCAGTAACAACAGTGCTAACAATGCTCCTACACCAGCCGAAGGCAAGGTCGACAAAATTGTCAGCGGGTGAATAGTACTTTCGTACAACATCCCCAACACAAGATACATCGTAATCAATGCTGCCAAAATCAACCAAGGTTGATTAGATAACGCGCTCTGTAAGGCTGCCGCCGTTCCTTGAAAACCCGCTTGAATACGGTCACTCGGCAAGTTGATCATGGCCACAGCCTGTTCAATCGCCTCATTTGCTTGCCCAAGTGATACTCCGGGAGCCAAATCAAATGAAATCGTGTCGGCCGCGAGCAAACCCTGATGGCGCACACTCAAGGGAGCATTGGTCGTTTCAAATTTCGCAAACGCAGAAAGCGGCACACGCTGACCCGCTTTACTCAACACATAGACGTCGCTCAGAGACTCCAGCCCTTGAGCATGGCGTGGTGCGACCCCCATCACGACACGATACTGATTTCTGGCTCCGTACATCACAGAAATTTGTCGCTGACTAAAGGAGTTATTAAGTACCGCAGAAATACTATCCATCGATACACCCAGTCTCTGTGCAGCATCGCGATCAATTGCAATTGATACCTGCCTGCCACGATCCTCAACATCTGTATCCACATCTACCAGCTCTGGGAGCGCAGCAATTGCTTGCTGAACCTTAGGCAACCATTCTTTTAAATCCGCCAACTCATTCGCCATCAACGTGTATTGGTATTGAGAACTTGACTGCCGACCTCCAATTCTGATGTCCTGTTGTGGAACCAAAAACAACCTCGCACCAGGAATGCTAGCCAACTGCGGTCGCAAACGCGTGATGACCTGGCGGACAGGCACCTTGCGCTCACTGACTGGTTTGAGCTGCACCGCCAGAAAACTGGTATTGCTTCCGCCTCGACCGCTTGCATAGGCCGTTACAGTGTTAATCGCCGGATCTTTCATCAGCACTTGTCGAAACTGGTCCAGCTTGGGCTTCATCGACTCAAACGAGGTACCGTCATCCGTCGAAAAAAATCCGAGCATCATTCCGGTATCTTGTTGTGGGAAAAACCCTTTTGGCACAACGTTGTAGAGATAAAAATTAAAGCCAACCGTTGTCACTAGCAGCAACATCATGAAGCGACTATGCACAAGCGCCCAGTTCAGAGAGCGCGAATACGCATTGATTGTGACCTCCATACTACGGGCCATTACCCGTTCAAATAAACGAGGACCACCTGTTTCTTTGTCTTTTGACGGATGAGATTTTAGTAAACGCGCCGCCATCATGGGGGTCAGCGTAAGCGAAACAAACATTGAAATGAGGATCGCAACAGACAAGGTCACAGCAAACTCACGAAACAGCCGTCCAGGTAATCCCCCCATCAACAAAATAGGGATAAACACAGCAATCAGGGAAATACTCATGGACAACACTGTAAAACCCACCTCACGGGTTCCTCGCAAGGCCGCGCGCTTGACAGGCTCGCCGCGTTCAAGATGTCGCATGATGTTTTCCATCACCACAATCGCATCATCCACCACAAAACCCGTCGCCACAATCAACGCCATCAACGACATCGTATTGAGCGAATAGCCCAGCAAGTACATCACACCAAACGTACCTATCAAGGAAACAGGTACTGCAACCGTTGGGATGAGCGCTGCACGCCAATTGCGCAAAAATAATAGGACAACAAGCATCACCAAGCCAATTGCAATGATCAGCGTATGCTCCGTCTCTTTGACCGAAGCGCGAATACTGGGTGTGCGGTCCTGCGCCACACTTAAATCGGTATCGGCGGGCAGCATCGCCCTCAGGATGGGCAAATCTGCGCGTATTTCATCGACAGTTCGAATGATATTGGCTTTGGCTTCACTGCGCACCAACACCAAAATCGCTTGTTGGTTATTAAAATAACCAATGTTATTGGTGTCTTCGACAGAGTCTTCGACTTTAGCCACATCTGACAGACGGACGGGCGCGTCATTGCGCCACGCCACAATCAGCGGTCGGTAATCTTCGGCTTTCCAGAGTTGGTCATTAGCGGTAATGAGCCACCGATTCACATCGTTTTCCAACAAGCCTTTCGGTTTAGTGGAATTGGCCGAAGCAATGGCTGCACGCACGGCATCAAGTGAAACACCGTATTGCGTTAAAGCATCAGGACTCAGTTCAATCCTTACCGCAGGCAACGAACTGCCTCCGATCTGCACCTCACCCACTCCCTGAACCTGTGAAAGCTTTTGCTGAACCGTTGTGGAGGCAATATCGTAGAGCTGCCCCTGCGACAAGGTCGCTGAAGTGAGCGCGAGCGTGATGATGGGTGCTGCAGAGGGATTGGCCTTGCGGTAGGAGGGGTTGCCTTGCAAGCCACTTGGCATCATTGCTCGCGCAGCATTGATGGCGCCCTGCACGTCCGTTGCAGCACTATTAATATCGCGACTCAAATCAAACTGCAAATTAATGCGTGTCTGACCGGTTGTGCTGCGCGAGGTCATTTCCGTCACACCCGCGATCGCGCCAAGAGAGCGTTCGAGGGGTGTTGCTACGGTTGCCGCCATGACCTCAGGGCTCGCACCCGGCATACTGGCACGCACCGAAATAACCGGCAACTCAATTTGTGGCAGAGGCGCGATAGGCAATAAACCGTGCGCAAGCCATCCGGCCAACACTACACCTAGCCAGATCAACGTCGTCGCGACTGGACGGACGATGAAAGGGCCGGAAATATTCATGGTGTCACACTGTCGACCGGCGTGCGCTTAGGATGCGAGCGCAGGCGATCAAAAAATAAATAAATCACAGGCGTCGTAAATAAGGTTAGCACCTGACTCACCAGCAGCCCTCCCACCATCACAAGGCCAAGGGGTTGGCGTAATTCAGAGCCTGTACCCGTCGACATCATCAATGGAACTGCTCCAAACAAAGCTGCCAGGGTCGTCATCAAAATCGGTCTAAAGCGCAGCAGCGCTGCCTGCTCAATGGCCTCGCGCGCAGAAAGACCGAGCTTACGTTCGGCATCCAACGCAAAATCAATCATCATGATCGCATTTTTCTTAACAATCCCAATTAACAAGATGATCCCAATCACACCGATCATGTCAAGATCTCTGCCTGTCAGCAACAACGCAAGCAAGGCGCCAATCGCAGCAGAAGGCAAGGTAGACAAAATTGTCACGGGATGGATAAAGCTCTCATACAACACACCCAGCACGATATACATTGTGATGATGGCAGCCAGAATCAACAGCAACGTGCTTGAGAGCGAAGCTTCAAAGGCACGTGCCGCTCCCTGAAAGCGAGTTTGAATCGCGACCGGCAAGGCAATATCACGCGCCGCGCGAGTCACGGCATCCACTGCACTTGATAAAGAAGTACGGGGCGGCAAATTAAAAGAGATCGTGACCGAAGGAAACTGATCAAGACGGTTAATGACTAGAGGCGTTCGCCCTTCGGTGATCTTGACAACAGCGCTCAAAGCAATGGGCTTGCCCGTGTTGCTCTTGACATAGACCGAATTCAGCGCTGAAGGATCACGTCGAAACTCCGGAGGGACCTCGATCACCACACGATATTGATTGGACTGTGTATAAATAGTCGAAATCTGCCTTTGACCAAAAGCGTCATACAGCGCGTCATCAATCGAGGCGGCTGACACCCCCAAACGCGCTGCCGCATCACGATCGATTTGAACGAACGTATTCAGGCCATCTTCTTGTAAATCATCCACGACCCCTTCGAGCTCTGGCTGTGCCTTTAATTGCTCCACCAGTTTGGGCACCCACTCCGCAAGCAAGCCTGCATCGGCACTCTCAAGCGTTAGTTGATACTGTGTTCGACTAATACGATCTTCGACAGTAAGGTCCTGCACCGGCTGAAAATAAAACTGCAAGCCCGCCACATCGTTTAATTCAGTTTGCAGGCGTTGCATCACTTGTGTCACGCCGTCGCGACGCTCACTCTTCGCACGCAAAGAAATCTGGATACGACCCGTATTGACTGTTTCATTGACGCCGTCAATACCAATAAATGACGCCACACTTGCCACACTCGGATCTTTCAAAATAAGCGCAACCGCCTCTTGCTGACGCGTGGACATTGCACTAAATGATAAGTTTTGTGGGGCCTGCGTGACCATCTGAATCAGCCCAGTATCCTGCGAAGGGAAAAATCCTTTCGGAACCGCAAGATACAGCAAGGCAGTCAAGACAAAGGTCCCCAACGCGACTAACAAGGTGGTGGTCTGGTGACGTAAGACGAGTTTCAACCCTTTCGCATACTGACCAATCAGAGATTCAATCCACTGATGCGTTTTACGCGCCACCCACCCGTACTTTTGCTCATCGCCTGTTCGCAAAAACCGTGCGCACATCATGGGCGTCAAGGTCAGTGAGATGATGAGTGATAAAAATATTGCAACGGCCAGGGTGACCGCAAACTCCCTAAACAAACGCCCGACGACCTCTGTCATAAATAGCAGGGGAATCAGCACTGCGATCAGCGATAACGTGAGCGAGACAAGCGTAAAACCAATTTGCGAAGCGCCTTTGAGTGCGGCCTGCAAGGGTTTTTCGCCACGCTCAAGATAACGTGCGATATTTTCAATCATCACAATCGCATCATCGACCACAAAACCAGTCGCAATCGTGAGCGCCATCAGCGTAAGATTATTGATACTAAATCCAGCGAGATACATGATGCCAAACGTACCAATCAAGGAAAGCGGCACCACGACACTTGGTATCAGAGTTGCCGTCAACGTTCGCAAGAAAACGAACGTCACAAGCACCACTAAACCAATCGCAATCAACATTTCAACCTGGACATCCTTGACCGAGGCACGGATCGTTTGCGTGCGATCAGACATCACAGTGACGTCGAGATTACCAGGCAACGCCGTGCGCAACTGGGGCAATATCTTTTTTATCCGGTCGACGACCTCTATGACGTTTGCGCCCGGCTGGCGCTGGATATTGAGCAAGATTGCAGGCTGTTGATCCGCCCAGGCAGCCAAGCGAGAGTCCTCGGCATCCATCACGACGCTGGCAATATCAGCCAGTCGCAAAGGCGCCTCATTGCGATACGCCACAATCAAGCCACGATAATCCGATGGATTTCTAAGTTGATCATTTGCATCAATCGTCGTGGAACGTACAGGGCCATCAAGCGTGCCCTTGGGTTGATTGACGTTGGCTGATACCACTGCAGTCCTGAGATCTGCCAGCGTCAAACCATAGGCGGCAAGCGCTTGCGGGTTAGCCTGAATCCGGACAGCAGGTCGCTGGCCACCCGCAACTGTCACCAGACCAACCCCCGACACTTGCGATATTTTTTGTGCCATGCGGGTATCGACCAAGTCACGTACTTGGGGCAACGGCACCGTTGGCGACGTAATGGCGAGCGTCATCACCGCTGCATCTGCAGGGTTGACCTTGTTGTAAATGGGTGGAACAGGTAAGTCTCTTGGTAATAAATTTGAGGCGGCATTGATCGCCGCCTGCACTTGCTGTTCAGCAACGTCCAAAGGTAAAGACAACGTAAACTGTAACTTAATCGATGAAGCTCCCGTCGTACTGCTGGACGTCATCTGACGCAGGCCTGGCATTTGACCAAATTGACGCTCAAGAGGCGACGTCACTAACGCTGCCATCACCTCAGGACTCGCCCCCGGATAAAAAGTTGTGGTCTGAATAGTTGGGTAGTCGACCTCGGGCAGCGACGAAACAGGTAACCACCGATAAGCAATCAAGCCACACAAGAGCATTGCGATCATCGCGAGCGTTGTCGCAACGGGTCGCAAAATGAAAGGGCTCGAGATATTCATTGACGCGACAACCTAAGGTCTTGCTGCGCCCGGCGCGCCAGACTGAATGATGCGAACCTTCGCACCCTCGCGCAAGCGATCCGTACCCTCCAAGACCACACGCTCTCCTGCCTGGATACCTTCGAGAATCACGAGTGACTCTGCTGTGCGGTCGCCGATTTTTACGACGCGAACCGTTGCCGTTCCGTCTGGCGAGATGACATACACGAACGCCCCTCGGTTGCCTTGCTGAATGGCCCCGGCAGGAATCGTTAAGGCCTCTTTAATCGTCCGGACTTTTAACCGCACGTTGACAAATTGATTGGGGAATAACGCATCGTCTTCATTTTTAAACTCTGCCTTTAACTTCACTGTACCCGTTGTGATGTCAATCTGATTATCAATCGAGATCAGGGCGCCGCGCGCGAGTCGCTTGATATCCGCGCGGTCATACGCCTCAACTACGAGTTTTTCTCCGGCCAGCATTGGCTGACGAACCGCAGGCAGATCGTTTTCAGGCAAAGTAAACACCACCGATATTGGCTGAGTCTCAGTAATCACCACCAGTCCAAGCGGATCATTCGCATTGATCAGATTGCCCGCATCGACACGTCTCAGACCTAACTTTCCAGAAATGGGTGCAGTGATCCGCGTAAAGCTCAGTTGCAAGCGTGCGTTATCGACAGTGGCCTGATCGCTCTTGATCTGACCTTCAAACTTTCTCACCAATGCTGATTGCGTATCGAGTAATTGAGGTGCAATCGAGTCCTGCTTGCGCAGAGTTTGATAGCGCTGCAAGTCCCGCTTTGCGTTTTCATACTGTGCCTCATTTTGCTGCTGCGTACCAATCGCCTGATTGAGCGCAACTTCGTAAGGGCGTGGATCAATTAGTGCCAGCAAGGTCCCTTCTTTGACCTGCTCGCCCTCTTTAAATTTGACCTCTAACAACTCCCCCTGCACGCGACTTCGAACGGTGACCGTGTTTAAAGCTGTGACAGTACCCAGTCCGCGCAAATAAATATCCAAATTTTGAAGGCGAGCAGCTTCGACCTTGACAGGAGTACCTGCCGACATGCCTGCAGGAGGTTTCTTTGGCGCGGTATTTTGGTGGCCCCCGTAAAACCACCAGCCAAGCCCAGCCAAAGCCAAGACAATCACGATCCAGAGCAAGGGTGAGCGAAACGCCGACCTTGCCAACTTCCGCTCAGACATATGTATTCCAACTGGCCCTATAGGGCACAAAGGGTCATTTTGAAGGCAACGTCGTGATTGACGGCCTGGGGTCTTTGCTCGCCATCTTGTGAAGAATAGCGAATCCAGACCATGTATTTATTGGCGCTGATTTCAGGGAAGACGTCCGCAGACTCATCCACCCAGACGCGCAAAAGTTGATAGGTTTTACCAGCAAGCATTTGTTGATAGGCGCCCTGAGGCGCGATCGCATCCGTGGCCTGTCCAGTTTCGCGTAAAAGACGCATCACCATGCTAATGCCAGCCTGCAAGGGCATCAGGGATGACATCCATTTTTGCAAATCGGCACAACGCTGCGATTCTGTGCGGTATTGCCATGCATGAAAAGACGGCATATCAACCTGCGTGCCGCCTCCAGGGACAGCCAAGCGCCCTCTGAGGCTGCTGAGCCATTCATTGGATCTAAGTTCTTGGCCCGTTTTGCCCGCAGCGTTGAGATTCTCTATCACACGTTCAATCTCAACGAGCATCGCTGCCAAGGTCTTAGGCTCTACGCCCGGATGTTCACGCAGGGATTGCAACACGCCACGCTGGCGCTCCAAATCTTGCAACACACTGCCCTTCATATCCGAGCGTTCGGTGGCGTCCAGCAGATCAAACAGTGCAGCAAGAGCGACCTGATGATGTCGGGCATCTCCAGGTTTGGCAAAGAACATCATTCGGTCGAGCAAAGACTCCAGGCGCATTAGCGCACGGACTCGCTCATTAAATGGGTATTCAAAAAGAATCACAGGTTCTCATCATTCAAGCCAACTTGGCGTTTGCACTTTATTTAACGCTTTTCACCTAACTACGCTAGGTTACACCACGCTTTATGCAAGACCAATACTTGTTTTTCGAGTTCGGCCAGCGATGTACTTGCCATATTGGAAATTACATCGTCTGCCGCGTCCAGTCTCTCTTGCCGTGTTGCTTGAGCCGCCATAATTTTGCGAATTGTCTCGCTTGGAATGGCGCTTCGAGCCTCAACGCGCGAGATCTGCGTCTCTGGTTCGCAATCCACCACGCATAACCGATCTATTCGGTCCCGCCAACGCCCAGACTCTACGAGCAGTGGTACAACAAATACAGCGTAAATCCCCGTAGCATTTTGGGCCTGTCGGACGACTTCTTCTCCAATCATGGGATGCAAAATACCCTCAAGCTCGGCGCGTCGCTTGGGATTTGCAAATACAAGCTCTCGCATGCGCCCGCGATCTAAAGCACCTTTTGAATCGATGAGAGCCGCACCAAAACATTCGCCAATCGCTTGAATCGCGGCACCTCCAGGCGCAGTGAGTTGATGGGCAATCAAGTCTGTGTCGATGACGGTCGCGCCCCAGCTGGCCAACAGGTTGGCGACATGGGTTTTTCCAGACCCAATCCCACCGGTTAAACCTAACTTAAACATCCATTTTCTCCTAAAAATTTGACCATCACCAGCCAAAAAACAGCACCAGAATACCCCCAAGCGCCAATCCGGGTCCAAAAGGCATGGACTCTCGCAGACGACGGCCCACAAAAAAGCTAGCTAACAAGGCAATCAAGACGCTTGAACCAGAGGCGATTAGCCAGACAGAGGGCAAGGCCAAGCAACCGAGCCAGGCACCAATCGCTGCCGAGAGCTTAAAGTCCCCATGTCCCATCACCTCTTTGCCACACCATTGGCTCAAACACACACACGGCAGCCATAAAACAATATAGCCCGCGACGGCGCCCCAAATCGATTGCGCCAAGGGGAGATCGCCCAAATCGGCGGCATGCCAAAGTAAGCCCGCCCAAAGTAAGGAAAGCGTCAAAAGATCTGGTAATAAATGTGTACGCAGATCAATCCGAGCAAGTAGTAGCAACACTGCGCAATAATAAAAACACACTAAACCCTTTAAATCCGCCCCCTTGTAAGCCAATGCGCAAATGGCACTGGCACATAACAGCACAACCAATAGAGCATCTTGCCAAGAAAAAGCGCAAATCGCTGGATCAGACCATACAAAAGAAGCATGCACATTTTCATTGGCAAAGATATGCTGAGGTATCTTCCAAGACAGCCAGATAAGCGGTATGGACGAAGACAATCCCATCACAAAACCTACGAGTATTGTCAGTCCAAGATTGCCCACTTTAATACTTCCTGCGTGAATCAGATGCATGGCCGATACCAAGTGCGTAAAATGCAATCATTCTTTATCTGCTCCATTCGTTTTTAATTGGGAAGGTCATCATGTCAGGACATACCGCAGGGCAATCATCACTTCGCGCCAATATTTGTCGCTACCTCGCTATTGGCCTGTCAGTATTGCTTGCAGGCTGCGCCCAAATGCAACAACAGATGCAGCAACCTGGCTACTACAAGCCTGCCGCTGCAAGCTCCACCACGGACGCGATTGAGAACGCTGAAGGCCCATACGGCACGCAAACTATTCGCGCGCCAAGTCAGATTCAGATCGGCCTGAACAACAGGGGTGCTGACGCCGCCCCCTTACAAGGCACATCCAAACAGACTGGCCAGTCAGCCAACCGATCAGCGCAAAGCGCTGCTGCTGCAGCCGACTCGCTTCAGGCTTCGTTATTTCCCGAACCCCTGACCTTTGCCGGAACGCTGCCGTGCTTTCATCCTGAGATGAAGTGCTCTGCGCAACGGATCACGATTACGCTTGCGCCAAATGGTCGCTGGCGCGCTCGCGCCTCGTATTTGGAGCAATCTGCTCAAAGCGGCGCGCCACTCGCCGACCAAGGTTGCTGGAGAGTGATTCCGCAAGCGGTTCCAAGAATTGTTTTGTTGAATCCGTCGGGCAATGTACGTGCTGAATTAGCGTTGAGTTCAATCAACGTGCTGCGTCTGATTTCGATCAACGGCGACTCAGTCAACCTCGCCTATACGTTGACCCGTCAGCCTGACCTTGATCCCATCAACGAGCTTGACAAGAGCACTGCACCCTCTTGTCCTTAACCGTTTGCACCAAGCCGCTAAGTCTCAGGGTTGGTGCAAACCTCACGCGCAAGTTGGACTGCATTGCGTACGCCCATTTTGTAAAAAATTCGTGCGCGATGCGCCTCAACAGTACGCATCGAAATGCCCAGCTCAATTGCAATATATTTGTTTGATTTGCCTTCGGCAACTGGGTGAATCACGTCGCGTTCACGGGCTGTGAGCGCACGCCAGCCTGCACCGCGCACTTCGTCAAATTCTTTCATCATGCCTCCATATCATTACGCAGAACAGTCTGGCAGACAGAAGGCACGAGGGAAAGCTGTCAAATCTGACAGGAGGATTAACCCTAGGTACGTATTGACAGCACGGCGGATAGCAACATTGAGGTGCTCTGTATCAGAGTTCTAAATTATCAATGAGACGAGTGGCGCCTAACTTGGCAGCGGCAAGTGCAACCAGTGGCTCGCCGGCGATCACTTGTTCTGGAGTGGGTGGATGAAGGTCCCGACGACGTCTAATAGCGATATAGTCCACATCCCAGCCACGTGTATCAAGAAGTGCAACAACCTCACTCGCAAGCTGCTCCACATCTTGTCGCCCCGCCTGAAGCTTGCGCTGCAATGACTGCAACTGTGCGAACAACTGCGGGGCTTCCATGCGTTCTGCTGACTGAAGGTACACATTCCGAGACGAAAGAGCCAAACCATCCTCGGCGCGCACTGTTTCATGCGCCAAAATCTCAACAGGCAGCTGGAACTGTCGGCACATATTGCGTATCACCATCAGCTGTTGATAATCTTTTTTACCAAACACTGCCACACGTGGCTGAACGCAAGAAAAAAGCTTGAGTACGATTGTACTCACGCCACCAAAGAAACCCGGTCGACATTCACCTTCGAGGATGTCTCCGAGCTCTTGCGGGGGCTGTACGCGATAGCTTTGAGGCTCAGGATACAACTCCCGCTCATCTGGGGCGAACAATACATAGACATTGCGATCGCGCTCAAGCTTGGCGATATCGTCTTGCAACGTTCGAGGATAACGCTCGAAATCCTCATTCGGTCCAAACTGTAGCCTGTTCACAAAAATGCTTGCAACAACCGGATCTCCATGTTGCCTAGCCAGTTTCATCAGCGCCAGATGACCTTCGTGCAAATTACCCATCGTCGGTACAAAAGAAACACGCAACTGCCCTCGCAGCTGGTCGCGCAATTCCTCAATAGTGTGTACAACCTTCAATACATTCTCCGAATCGATGGGCGGTAAAAATCAGACCGCTGCGCTGGTATAAGCCAGCCGCACATAAATCGGGGCATACGGCTCAGCCTGTGTAATTTCAAGCAAAGACTCGCGTGAAAGTTCGAGCAACGCAAGAAAATGCACCACGACCACGGCAACTGCTGCACCTTCAGTGATGCGCTCCATGAATAGTTCGCCGAATTCGATGAAACGCACGTCGGATAAACGACGCAGAATATGTGTCATGTGATCACGCACAGACAGCTGCTCGCGCGTAATGTGGTGATGTGCATTGAGCTTGGCCCGTTTCAAAATATCAATCCAGGCCTGCCGCAAATCCTCAACACTCACTTCGGGTAAAGCGCGTTCAACACGCAGATCAGCAAAGGCCTGTGCACGTTGAAAATCACGCCCAAGCTGAGGCAGCGCATCCAGCCGCTGAGCGGCAAGCTTCATTTGCTCATACTCAAGCAAACGCCTGACCAATTCAGCACGGGGGTCTTCTAACTCTTCGCCAGAGTTCGTTTTTTTAACGGGCAACAACATCCGCGCTTTGATTTCGATCAGCATCGCTGCCATCAGAAGATACTCAGCGGCAAGCTCAAGGTTGTGCATCCGAATCTGGTCTACATACGACAAATACTGCCGTGTGACCTCGGCCATTGGAATATCCAAAACATTAAAGTTTTGCTTGCGAATTAAATACAACAATAGATCGAGCGGTCCCTGGAAGGTTTCCAGAAATACCTCCAGCGCGTCTGGCGGTATGTACAAATCATTTGGCAAGGCGAACAAGGGTTCGCCATACAGTCGAGCAAGGGCGACCGCATCGATGACATCTGGCGTCGTGTCCACCGTAGGATCTACCAACGCACTCAGACTATCGCCAGAAACTTGATTTGAAACCATTCGGTTTTATTTGTTCTGGTAGACGTAAGGGGTTTGACGCACACGTGCTTGTTTAAACCCCTCGGCTTGCTCTTGATCCTGGGGGCGATCCCACAGTCGAGCACGACCGTCGCGCTGGCGTTGCTCAACGTCAGGATGCTCCGACTTAAATTTCTGAAGGAACTGTGTAATTTCGGAAGTGTATTGGTCGGCCATGACTCGTCAACAAAAAGGTTAGACTGCTCACTAGTGTACTGTAGAGCTGCCCATGACTAGCCCACTTCTCGATCCACCCACACCCGCTCAGCGCATTCTGCCCTTTATTGTCGGCTGTGCACTGCTGATGCAGATGCTGGACTCGACGGTTGTTACCACGGCACTTCCAGCGATGGCACTTGATTTGGGATCGGATCCGATCAGCATGAACATCACAATCACCTCTTATTTGATTGCGGTGGCCATGTTTGTGCCCGTGAGCGGATGGGCGGCAGACCGCTTCGGCGCCCGAAAGATATTTATCGCAGCTGTGGTGCTGTTTACGCTCAGTTCCTTGACCTGCGCCCTCTCAAACACTCTGACCCAGTTGGTGATCTCCCGCGTGGTGCAAGGACTCGGTGGTGCCATGATGGTGCCGGTAGGACGCATTATTTTGCTGCGAACCATACCTAAGCATAACTTACTTAAGGCGATGGCTTTTTTATCGATGCCTGCGTTGATAGGTCCCATGGCTGGACCTCCCCTAGGTGGGCTGCTCGTGACCTATGCCTCATGGCATTGGATTTTTCTGATCAATATCCCAATCGGCATCCTTGGCGTTTGGCTCATCGTGCGCTATGTAAAAGAGCTTCCAGCCGAAGCTAAAACACCCCGTCTGGATGTAATAGGATTTTTACTCAGTGCAGTGAGCATGGCGGCGCTCGTGAGTGGTTTTGAGTCTCTTGGCCACGGCGGCCCCAGAGCATGGATTTCAATCGCGGTGATCGGAACGGGTCTCCTGACTGGCTATCTTTACGTCCTGCATGCGCGTCGGCATCCCAACCCAATTATCGACTTAACGCTGCTCCGCATTCCAACGTTTCGAACCGCTGTTCTTGCTGGGAACCTGTGTCGTTTCGCCGTAGGTGCCACGCCCTATTTACTCGCACTCCTCTTGCAAATCGGTTTTGGAATGAGTGCGCTCTCTGCGGGCCTGATCACCTTTGTCGGCGCAGTGGGCTCGCTACTGATGAAAATAGCCGCCCCACGCATTCTTAACCGCTGGGGTTACAGAGTCGTCTTGACAGTGAACGCAGTGCTGACAGGCGCGAGTTTGGCTGCCTGCGCAAGCTTTACGCCGGATATGCCAGCCGTGCTCATGCTCGGAATTCTATTGGTTGGTGGATTTTTCCGTTCATTGCAATTCACGGCGGTTAATACACTCGCCTACGCCGATATCGCCCATGCAGACATGAGTCGCGCCAGCAGTTTTGCCTCAATGGCTCAGCAACTTGGTGTCAGCTTGGGCGTCGGTGTAGCCGCAGAGGCTCTGAGCTTAAGTATGGCCTGGCGCAATAGCGACACGCTCATCGCTGCGGATGTCATGGTCGGGTTTATTGTGATTGGGGTCTTGTGTGCGCTTGCCAGCCTTTCATTTTGGCGGATATTGCCTAACGCTGGTGAAACGCTTCGCCAGCATTAAATGATTAGTCGACTTTTGCGCCTGAAAGCTTGACGAGCTCTTGATATTTTTGACGCTCCTGCTCCACCATCTCGGCAAACTGATTAGGCGTCAAGACCCTTGCATTTGAGCCCATCTGTTTGAGACGTGTTTGAATAGCAGGGTCAGCCAACGCAGAACTGTAGGCTTGATAGAGCTTGGCGATCACGGCTGGAGGCGAACCCGCAGTCGTAAACACGCCAAACCAAGTGCCAATGTCAAACGGCTTGACGCCTGCTTCTTGAACCGTGGGAACCTCAGGCAAAATATCTGAGCGCTTGTCAGTTGTCACCGCCAAGGCCACCACACTGCCATCTTTGATCAAAGTGGCTGCAGAAGCAAGGTTATCAAACATAAATTCGGACTGACCCGCTAACAAAGCCAACTTTGCAGGCGCAGCACCTTGATAAGGAATATGGACCGCCTTGATCTGCGTACGCGCAGCTAACAATTCGCCCGCAAGATGACCTGCGCTACCCGAACCACCCGAGCCGTAATTCAACTTGCCTGGATGCGCAAGGGCATACTTCACCAAGTCTTGCACTGTTCGAATACTATTTTTTTCAGCAAATTCTTTATTGACGATCAGGACATTGGGCACAGAGGCAACAAGCGCAACCGGCGCAAAGTCACGCACTGCGTCATAAGGAATCTTGCTGTAAAGAGCGGGATTGATCGCATGCGTTGCTACCGCGCCCATCACCAAGGTATAGCCATCGGGCTGCGCCTTTGCAATAAGATCCGCACCAATATTGCCACCAGCACCAGGACGATTTTCGACAATCACTGGCTGGCCGAGAGAGGACTTTACCTGCTCAGCGAGTACGCGCGCCATCGTATCGAGTGGTCCGCCTGGTGGATACGGCACGACGAAACGGATAGACTTGGTCGGCCAGTCATTGGATGACTGTGCCTGTGCGGCCATGCTAAACGACACACTGCCCAGACCGAGCGCTAACAATAAGATTCTACGAAGTCTGCTGTGTACTGCATGCATGATCATTTCACTTAATGGAGAATTTGACTGAGAAAGAGCTTGGTGCGTTCGTTCTGAGGGTTATCAAAGAAAGCGTCGGGCGTGTTTTGCTCGATGATCTCACCCTGATCCATAAAAATCACTCGGTCTGCCACTTTGCGGGCAAAACCCATCTCATGCGTGACGCAGATCATGGTCATACCGGACTCTTCGGCCAGTCCAACCATGACATCCAAGACTTCTTTGACCATTTCGGGATCCAGAGCAGAAGTCGGCTCATCAAACAACATAATCTTGGGGTCCATGCAAAGCGAGCGCGCGATGGCGACACGTTGCTGTTGTCCACCAGATAATTGCCCAGGGAACTTTAGTGCTTGCTCGCTGATTCTGACACGCTCCAGATATTTCATCGCGCGGGCTTCGGCTTCAGCTTTTGGTGTTTTCAATACCCAAATCGGACCAATAGTCAGATTTTCCAGCACTGTCAGATGAGGAAACAAGTTGAAGTGTTGAAACACCATCCCCACTTCACGCCGAATCGCTTCAACATCACGCAAATCATTGGTGATTTCCGTGCCATCCACGATGATCTGGCCTTTCTGATGCTCTTCGAGTCGATTAATGCAGCGAATCAGCGTAGATTTTCCAGAGCCAGAGGGTCCGCACACCACGATGCGCTCACCCTGAGCAACTTCCAGATTGATATCACGCAGCACGTGGAATTTACCGTACCACTTGTTGACGTCTTTCATACGAATGATGGCGTCAGCCATACATATTCTCCAAAGATCGGGCGCGCTCAGAGATTGGCGCGCAGCCCTTACCGCTCATGACCCGTCGAGAGTCGCTTTTCAAGCAACTGACTGTACTTGGACATTGAGTAACAAAATACGAAATAAATCGCGGAAATAAAAATGTAAACCTCGACGCTAAAGCCTCGCCACGCTTGATCGGTCAAGGCGACCTTGGCAGCTTGGGTCAAGTCAAAAATACCGATGATGACCACCAGTGAAGTGTCTTTGAATAAGGCGATAAACAATCCCACTAATGGCGGAATCACAATCTTGAGGGCTTGGGGCAAAACGATCAAGCGCATTTGCTGCCAGTAGCTCAGACCTAAAGAATCCGCTCCCTCAAACTGTCCTTTGGGGATCGCTTGTAGTCCACCACGAATCGTCTCGGCCATGTAGGCAGCGGCAAACAAAATAATGGCAATCTGCGCGCGCAAGAGCTTGTCGATATTCATGCCCTCTGGCAAGAACAATGGCAACATGACCGCCGACATAAACAGCAAGCTAATCAGCGGTACGCCACGCACAAGCTCGATATACACCACGCAGATCGATTTAATAGCCGGCATATTTGAGCGACGACCCAAGGCTAAGACGATTCCCAAAGGAAATGCGAGTGCAATCCCGAAGGTAGAAAGAATCAGTGTTAACGGCAGACCGCCCCATTGGCTATTTTCAACGTAAGTTAGGCCGAAAACGCCCCCCCACATCAAAATTGCTACGGCGACCAGAGCGAGCGTCCACAATACGAGCAGTGAAAGATTCCAGAGTTTTCTCCAGCCGCTCAGAACAATGGCGCACACCAAAATACCTGTCGCAATCAAAGGTCGCCACTGCTCATCATAGGGGTACAAACCAAACAAAATGATGCGGTGCTTTTCAACAATCATGGCCCAGCAAGCGCCTGTTGACTGCCGACACTGATCAGCGGTTGACGCGCTAACATTTGCGTTGATCACAAACCAGTCCACCATCGCTGGCACGGTTGCCAACAACAGCCACACAGACAAAATAGTCAGCAGACTATTGAGAGGAGAAGAAAACAGCTGGGATCTTACCCAGGCAAACATGCCAACCCCACTGGTAGGCGCTTGCTCTTTGGAAACATTCACTGTTGGCGTGCTCATATCACCGCTCCACCAGCGCAATACGTTTGTTATACCAATTCATAAAGACAGAAATTGACAGGCTCACGGTTAAGTAGGCTGCCATAATCATCATGATGCCTTCAATGGCCTGTCCGGTTTGATTGAGGGTGGTATTAATCACCGAAACAATGTCTGGATAGCCAATCGCGACAGCAAGTGAACTATTTTTTGTAATGTTCAGATACTGACTTGTCATGGGTGGAATGATGACGCGCAAAGCCTGGGGTAGGACGATCAAGCGGAGTATCTGTCCTCGCTTGAGTCCAAGCGCCTCCGCAGCCTCCCACTGGCCTCGATTGACCGCCTGAATGCCAGAGCGAACGACCTCAGCAATGAAGGCAGCGGTATAAATCACCAATCCGATCAACAGTGCTGCGAACTCGGGAGACAAGTTCATCCCTCCCGCAAAGTTGAATCCTTTTAACTCAGGCACATCGACCGTCATTGAAGTACCGCTAAAAAGCCACAACCCTGTTGGCACGACCAGCAACAACACCAACGACCAACGGATCATCGGAAAAATCTGACCCGTTTTCTCCTGATTCTTGCGCGCCCATTTTGCCATCACGATCATCAGCAAAATCGCTACGAGTACGCCGATGGCTAGCCAAAGCAGACCCTCACCATGAACTGCGGGCATTTGAATGCCGCGATTAGAGACAAATACGCCGGGCAAGGGGTGTAAGGCTTGGCGCGGTCCCGGCAGCGTCTCGGAGAGGATGGCGTACCAGAAGAAGAGCTGTAACAGCAAGGGAACGTTACGCATGACTTCAACATAAATGCTTGAAATCTTACGGATTAACCAGTTGCTTGACAGCCTGGCAATGCCGATGAGCGTACCCAAAATCGTGGCCAGCACAATCCCAATGAGGGCAACACGCAGCGTATTGAGTAAGCCAACCGTGATCGCTCGACCATAGGTGTTGGCAGGACTGTATTCGATGAGCGATTCGCCAATCGCAAAACCAGCCTCTTTGCTCAGAAAATCAAAACCGGTCGAAATGTTGCGCGCTGACAAGTTACTCAGCGTGTTGTGGATTAAAAACCATGCAGCACCGCCAACGGCCAGCAAGGCAAGAATTTGGTACAAAATTGAACGCGTGCCAGGATCATTCCAAGACAAGCGTCTTCGAGGGGGGGGTACAGCAAGAGAATCTTTAGGCTTTGTCATAACTTAGGGCGACCGCAGAGCGGTCGCCCCTGTCCATCAATAAAATTTAGCGGATAGGCCAAGCGTACATCAAACCGCCGTTGGTCCACTGTGCATTGAGGCCACGCTCAAGCTTTAGGGGAGTTTTAGGACCAATGTTGCGCTCAAAACTCTCGCCGTAGTTACCCACCTGCTTGATGATGTCATGCGCCCACTTTTCTGACACACCCAGATTTTTACCCATACCTGGTGTCACGCCCAAAATACGCTGAATGTTAGGATTGGTGCTCTTGAGCATTTCTTCGACATTCTTTTGGGTAATGCCATACTCTTCAGCTTCGAGCATTGCATAAAGTGTCCAGCGGACAACGTTCAACCACTGCTCGTCACCTTGACGAACTTGAGGGCCTAAAGGCTCTTTTGACAGATCCTCAGGCAAGATAATGTTGTTTGCAGGATTTTTGAGCGTCGTACGTGACGAGGCCAGTCCGGACTTGTCTGTCGTGTATGCATCGCAACGACCCGAATCATAGGCACGCACCACTTCGTCAACTTTCTCGATCACAACTGGCTTGAAAGTCAGCTTGTTGGCGCGGAACCAGTCAGCCAAGTTCAATTCTGTTGTTGTGCCAGGTTGTACGCAAATGGTTGCGCCGTTGAGTTCTTTGGCGCTCTTGATGTTCAGGTCTTTGCGGACCATCAAACCTTGGCTGTCATAAAAGTTGACACCCGCACCGAGCAAGCCCAATGAGGTATCGCGTGTCATTGTCTGGGTAGTATTACGTGTCAGCACATCAATTTCGCCAGACTGCAGCGCTGTAAAGCGTTGCTGAGCGGTCAGGGGGGTGAACTTCACCTTGGAGGCATCACCAAACATCACGGCAGCTACAGCACGGCAAAGGTCGATATCCAAACCGGCCCAGACGCCCTTGCTGTCAGGAGCTGAAAAACCAGCCAAGCCTGTGTTTGTTCCGCATTGAACAAAGCCTTTCTTTTTGACATTGTCGAACGTTGGACCTGCCTGCGCGACGGTGTTGGCCGCAAGCATGACTGCGCCGACGACTGCTAGTTTTAAGAATTTCATTCATCGATCTCCGAAATATCAAAGGGAACGGCAGCCAAAGGGCAAACCGCAGGTCTGATTGTGCAAGGCACTAATGTTAGCCCTACATACAGTTGGACTGTATGGGGGAAATCCCTCTCAGTCAATGACTCCTGTGTCATTAGCTTATTTATTTCCCCGCAGGCGAGGTTATCATTAGGGAAAAACCTATGTGATGCCATGATCGAATTTCAGCACGTCTTCAAATCCTATGGCCAAGGGCGTAACATCTTGGCGGATATTTCTTTTCGCGTCGCCGCCGGAGAATTCGTTTACGTGGCGGGGCCGTCCGGCGCTGGTAAATCTACGCTGCTCAAGCTCATTGGAGGCCTTGAAGCGTCTAGCCGCGGCTCCATTCAGGTCAATGGTCAAAAACTGGAGCAACTTTCTGCGCGTGCCCGACCTTACCTCAGACGGTCGGTGGGGGTGATTTTGCAGGATACGCACCTTCTTTATGATCGTAGCGTCATTGAAAACGTCTTATTACCTTTGACTGTCACAGGCTTAGCCACTGAGGTGGCGCGCGCGCGCGCACGCGCTGCACTCGAAAAAGTGGGACTCAGCGCCAAGGAAAACGTACCTCCGATCGAACTCTCGGGCGGAGAACAACAACGTCTGGCCATTGCGCGCGCGATTGTGAACCGACCGGCTATTTTGATCGCGGATGAACCCACCGCCAGCCTCGACAAAGACACTGCTCGTCGCATTATGTCTGTTTTCAAAGACTTTAATCGCGTGGGCGTCACAACTGTCATCGCCTCTCATGATGACGCGTTGATGGCCGATTATGCCACCCGCGCCTTCAAAGTTGAGCCCGGAAAATTTGCCGACTCCGCAGCCAGACGTCCAAGCTCTGCCCCTGTTCAAGCATCCGTATCGGGACACATCGAACCCCGCCTCGGTGGAGCCGCTTAATGAAAAGCTTACTTAGACAGCATCGCTACGCAATGACCGTTACGCTAAGACGATTACTGGCCCAGCCAATCTCTTCTTTAGCGAACTTATTAGTGATCGCCCTCGCTCTGGCACTTCCATTACTTGGCGCCTCCCTTCTCATCTCGGTTGAACCCGTGGCTAAACAAGTTTCAGTGACCCCTGAACTGACCGTTTTTCTTAAAACCGATGCCGCGTCCTCTGCCGCCGAAAAACTAGCACGCCGGATTCGCGATGAACATCCCGAACAAATCGTCAAAGTCCGGGTCATTTCTAAACAAAGTGCACTAGAAGATCTCCGCGCGAACCCAGCTTGGGAACAGGCGTTAAAGGTCCTGCCAGTCAATCCACTTCCAGATGCCATCGTTGTCGAACTCGCCCCTGGGGATGACTTAGCCAAGCGCGCCGATCAATTGGCGAACGTTTTGCGCAAGTGGCCAAGCGTCGATTTAGTTCAACTTGATAGTGCCTGGGTACAACGCCTAGAGGCACTTTTGCGCTTTGGGCGTATCGGACTCTTGCTGCTCGCACTGAGTGTCATGCTGGTAGTACTTGCCACAGTATTCAACACGGTCCGCATGCAAGCGCTTTCTCAGCGAGAGGAAATTGGCGTGGCGCGCTTAGTGGGTGCGACGGAATCTTTTGTCAGACGACCCTTTTTATACTTAGGCGCCTTGACCTGCACTTTCGCGGCACTGATTAGCCTGGGCATTGCTCGCCTGACACTCACGCCACTTAATGACGCGCTTGCCTCGCTTGCACGCACCTATGATGCGGAGTTTGCGCTCACACTCCCCACACCTCCCGTGCTGACGGCCTGCGTTGTGCTTGTGGCGGTGCTTGGCGCACTCTCAGCCAGATGGTCGGTTCAACGTAACACGCGTTTTTAACCATTTCTACGCGCTGATCAATGAAACTCGCCAACAGACTGATTGCGTGGCAACGTTCGCATGGGCGCCATGATCTTCCCTGGCAAAATACACGTGATCCCTACCGCGTATGGCTCTCCGAAATCATGTTGCAGCAAACGCAAGTGAGTGCGGTGATCGAATACTATCAGCGCTTTTTAAAACACTTTCCCGATGTAGAAACACTCGCCCTGGCCTCCTCCGAAGCGGTCATGGCACAGTGGGCGGGCCTTGGGTATTACGCACGCGCCCGCAACCTCCATGCCTGTGCAAAACGCGTCATGACAGCATGGAATGGCTGTTTTCCTAGAGACGCAGCCGGCCTCGCAACGCTGCCAGGGATTGGGCCCTCAACGGCCGCGGCCATTGCCTCTTTTTGTTTTGGAGAGCGCGCTGCGATTATGGATGGCAACGTAAAGCGCGTATTTGCAAGATATTTTGCCATCGAAGGCGATCCAACCCGGCGTGCGACAGAAATTCAACTTTGGCAGCTCGCCCGCCAAGAGCTCCCTTCGGTCAAAACCTGTGCGACCGATCCAGAAGCCATGGCGCGTTTCACGCAAGGCCAGATGGATCTTGGCGCGACACTCTGTACTCGCAGTCGTCCTCGTTGTACAGAATGTCCAATCGAAAAGGGCTGCCTCGCCCGCCGCACTGGTCGGACCGAGGAGTTACCTTGGCCGCGAGCACGCAAAATTTTGCCCGAGCGCGCAATTGGCATGATGGTAGCCTGCCAAGATAGCCATGTGTTGTTGGAACTTAGACCCGAAACTGGGATTTGGGGTGGGTTGTGGAGTCTGCCAGAGTTTGAGGCGACCCTAACACCGGAGCAGGCCTGTCAAACAGTTGGTCTCCAGACCAAAAGCTTGCAAACATTAACATCTTTTCTGCATGTCTTTACGCACTACCGGCTGACAATTTCACCCCTGCTCGCGCACGTATCAATGCATAGCACCACTTCAAATATCACCTCAAATGAGCGGCGCTGGATTCGTGTAGAACAGCTCGACACACTCGGCCTGCCAGCTCCTGTCCGCAAACTACTTGAGGGACTCAGAGCCGATCAGCTCCTGACATAAACAAAAAATCGGAGCCTTTATGGACGCGGATCAGCGCGATTAAGGCAAATACTTCAGCTCTCTGCATTCGGAAAATAGTGGCTAATACTCATCAGTATGCCGCACGCAATACCAATCGTCACTAACGCCGTTCCCCCATAGCTGAGCAAGGGCAAGGGCACACCTACAACTGGCAGAATGCCCGTGACCATCCCAATATTGACGAACACATAGACAAATAACACCATAGTGAGCGCACCCGCTAACAATCGACTACCGTGGGTCGGTGCACGAATGGCAATCGCAAGCCCTCTAGCAATCAGTAGCAAATACAACGCTAATAAAGTCACGCCACCGTACAAACCGAACTCTTCTGCAAACACAGCAAAAATAAAATCCGTTGTACGTTCAGGAATAAAGTCTAAGTGTGTCTGGGTGCCACTCATATAGCCTTTGCCATACACACCACCTGAACCCACAGCAATCGTGGACTGAATCGTGTGGAATCCTTTACCTAAGGGATCATTATTGGGATCAAGCAAGGTGCAGACACGATGTTTTTGGTAGTCGTGCAACACTACCCAATCCGTGCCCTCCTGACAAAGATCTTTTTGATACGTAATAATGCCGCCAATACCGACGACAGCAACAACCAAGAGGGGGACGAGTAACTTGAATGACAGGCCTGCAAAATAAATCACACAAAAGCCTGCCCCAAAAACTAGCAACGCAGTCCCGAGATCAGGCTGTTTCACAATCAATAAAAACGGGACGAGCAGGAGTGCGCCAGCAGCAAAGAAATCATAAAAGCGTAAAGAACTTTCCCGTTTGTGAAAGTACCAAGCCAGCATCAAAGGCACAGCAATTTTGAGCATTTCAGAAGGCTGAATCCGAATAAATCCAAGATTGAGCCAGCGTGTGGCGCCTTTGCTAGTAGAGCCAAAAAACTCAACACCTAGCAGCAGTATCACACCCAAAATATAAAACGGCACAGCAAATTTCAATATGTATTGAAAAGGGACCATCGCCACCACCCACATGACACCCAACCCAATCAACAAATTACGCAAATGATCGGCATAACGCCAATCTGTTCCACCCACAGCAGAATGCATCACCAATAAACCGGTCGCACCCAAGAGCAGCAGCACAATCATGAGTGGCCAGTCAAAAGCCGTCACACCACGTAGGAGAAATTTAAAAAGTAATTTCATCTTGGCGCAACGCTCCCCTTGGGATTGCGTAACAGCCATTCGTCAAAGACTTTGCGTGCAATCGGTGCAGCCACGCTCCCACCCCAGCCTGCATTTTCAACCAAAACAGCAATCGCGATTTTGGGGTCTTTGACTGGGGCGAAAGCCATAAACAACGCATGATCACGCAAGCGCTCGTCAATGGCACTACTCTGATATTTACCCCCTCGTAAACTGTACACCTGTGCAGTCCCGGTTTTACCGGCGGTTTGATAGGGCGCTCCCACAAACGCTTGGCGGGCGGTCCCGCTGACCGTCACATCCGCAAGCGCACGCTTGACTGCCTGGACGTTTTCAGACTTTAACGGAATGCGATGTGAGGCTTCGGCTACAGTCAGCCTCTCTTGACCGGACGTTGGATTTTTAATCGCACGAACCAAATGCGGCTGCATATAGGTACCGTCATTGGCCAACACAGCCGTTGCCTGTGCGAGCTGCATCAAAGTGAAAGAGTTGTAACCCTGCCCCACAGCAACAGAAATCGTCTCTCCTGCAAACCAGCGTTGCTGTTCACTCTTTTTATAGGCATTCTTTTTCCACTCTGTCGAGGGCAGCACACCCCTACGCTCACCCTCAATGTCGATGCCCGTAATCTGCCCGAACCCAAACGGCTTCATGAAATCATGAAGCGCGTTCACACCAATTTCGGGGGCCAATGAGTAAAAATACGTATCGGAAGATACCACCAAAGCTTGGTGCATATCGATTGAGCCAAAATACGTGGAACCCGCGTTACGGAATCTTTGACCGCCAAACTCAAAGTACCCTGGATCATTGATCCGATCGGCCGCACGTCGTTTATTAAGTTCTAAGGCTGCCAGTGCAACAAAAGGCTTGTAGGTAGAACCAATAGGATACGTCCCGTAGACAGGGCGATTAATCAAGGGATGATCCGGCGATTCGTTGAGACGTCGCCAACTTTCTACATCAATGCCGTCGATAAACAAATTAGGATCATAAGAAGGTTGTGAGACAAAGGCCAACACATCGCCTGTGGCAGGTTCAATTGCAACCAATGCGCCGCGTTGATCTTTGAACGCGTCCTCTGCAATGCGCTGTAACTCCATATCCAGCGACAGTACAAGGTTCGAACCTGGAATAGGATCAACTTTGCGAAGTCGACGTACAGGCTTTCCTCGGGCGGTAACCTCGACCTCCTCAAAACCTGTTTTGCCATGCAAAACTGACTCGTAGGTTTTTTCAAGCCCTTTTTTTCCAATAATATCGGTGCCCCGATAATTACCAAGCTCGCCCTTGTCTTCAAGCATGGTCATATCGGACTCGGAAATTCGTCCCACGTAGCCCACCACGTGTCCAGCTGCCTTACCTTGCGGGTACTCTCGCACCCAACGGGCACGCAATTCCACACCAGGAAAACGTAAAGAGTGTGCAGAGAACCAGGCAGCCTCGGTTTCATTGAGATTATTTCGCAGCACAATGCTGGCATACCGTCCTGATTCAGTGACACGGCGTTTGAAACGTCTCTGATCCGCGCTGCTGACATAAACCACTGGCGTCAAACGGCTCAACATTTCATCGAGGTTACCGGCACGCCCCGGAACCACCTCAAGGGTAAAACTCAGAAAATTGCGTGCCAACACCTCACCGTTGCGATCCACAATATCACCGCGTCTTGGGGGAATAGGCAGCACGGCAATACGGTTATTTTCTGCGCGGGCAGCAAGGCTTTCGTGCCGCTCCACTTGCAGCACCCAAAATCGCCACCCCAGCAAACCGAAGCACGTAATGGCTAAGATACCTGCCACAACGGCTCTCACCAAAAAGCGTCGCTTTTGGTCTTGATCTGTTGGCTTGAAATCAAACATAGTGTGTCAAGCTCAAGCTGAGCCGCCTTCAGCATCATCCAGACGATGCTGAGGCAATAGAAGCAACCAACTCACTAGCGGCCAACATGCAGCAGTCAACAATGCACACAATAACCATGACCAGCCTGGCCATGCGCTGACCAAAAAGGCGCCAATTAATACTGTGACTAATTTAGTCCCTATGAAAATAGGGAGTAAATGAATCGCCTGCTGGAATAAATCAAAACGCAACACACGGCGTTGCATTGACTGAGCAGCATAAACGGTCAGGGTAAACATGAGCGCCTGCAAACCGAGCGGCCCAACATCGTGCACATCGAGCGTCAGTCCAAATAAAAAGGCCACTACCATTCCTACACGTCTTGAGTCGCGAATAGCCCAAAAAGTAATCACGACCAGAAGCAACTCAGGCGCAGCATGCCAGTTTCTCCAGGGCAACAAGGACAACATCCAGATCCCAAGCATCGTGGCCCATACATAGCCTGCTCCCATAGTGGCATTAAGGGACTCAGGGCCCACGGCATGGGCCATTGGCATTGGGGGCCGTTTACTTGGTCTTGTTTGTCGCACCTGCAAGCTCCGTCGATGATGTAGCAGCCGCTGAAGGCAATGACGTCAAACCATCACCAACCGGAACTTGTAAGACCAAGAAATGTCGATAACGTTCCGGATGTGACGCAGGTTGTGCTTCGGCGCGCGCAAAGCCGGAAGCAGGATTGCGCTCAACGTGATCAATGCGGCCCACGGCAAGCCCCGCTGGAAATACGCCACCGACACCACTTGTGACAAGCTGATCACCCTCACGAATATCTGCATCCGAAGAAAAATATCGAACCTCAACCTTTCCTGGAGCGCTTGAGCCAAAGGCAATCAATCTCAAGCCGTTGCGAAGCACCTGAACAGGAATGGATACGACCTCATCGGTCAGCATGGCTGCCTCGGAGGTCATGGGCGTCACGCGCGTAATTTGTCCCACCACACCGCTTTCATCAATCACAGGCATTCCCTGCGCGATGCCCGCGCGACTCCCTTTGTTGAACACAATGCGCCGGGAGAAAGCGTTAACAGGCTCGTACAAAACCTCAACCACAACTGTTGGACGGTCTACTGCTGTTTCAAGCACTCCTAACAGGCGTCTGAGCTGAGTGTTTTCAGCCGAAAGCAAGGCAGCGTTTGCAGAAACTTGTGATAACGCAATGCGCTGACGTTGAAGCGCTTCGTTTTCCGATTTAATGAGTGCAGCCGCATTGACCCACTCATTAAACATGGTGAGCATGTCACGAGGAAACACCACCGCACGTTGAAAGGGATAGAGAGAAGTTGCAATGGCCAAGCGGACCGGATTGGTTTTGCTCCATGTCGCATCTGTAAATAACAGAACGATAGAGATTAGAACCAAAAAGGTTAAGGTGACTTCGGCCGCTGGGCCGCGCCGAAAAAGTCGAAGGGTGACGTGTTGTTGCATTAGAGCTCAGTACCAAGCCACCCGGAATAAAAGGCCAGGCTGACTAGTCGTTAATGAAAATTGCGCCTAACTTTTCAAGGTGCTCAAGTGCATCACCGCAGCCGCGCACCACGCAGGTTAAGGGGTCCTCTGCCACGATCACAGGCAAGCCAGTCTCTTCTTGGAGCAAGCGATCGAGATCACGCAGCAATGCACCGCCGCCCGTCAAGGCAATACCCTTGTCTGTAATATCAGCACCCAATTCGGGGGGAGTATTTTCAAGGGCTATCTTGACTGCGGAGACGATCTGATTGAGCGGATCAGTCAGTGACTCCAAAATCTCGTTAGACGAAACTGTAAAGCTGCGCGGAACGCCTTCGGCTAAGTTTCGACCTTTGACTTCGATTTCGCGCACTTCTGAACCGGGGAAAGCAGAGCCGATCTCTTTTTTAATGAGCTCGGCTGTCGGCTCGCCAATTAACATTCCGTAGTTGCGGCGAATGTAGTTAACGATTGCCTCGTCAAACTTATCTCCACCCACCCGGACAGAGCCTTTGTAGACCATGCCACCCAGGGAGATCACGGCAACCTCGGTCGTACCACCGCCAATGTCGACCACCATGGAGCCACTTGCATCTGAAACGTTCAGACCCGCGCCAATCGCAGCGGCCATCGGCTCCTCAATCAGATACACACGGCTTGCGCCAGCACCCAGGGCGGACTCACGAATTGCGCGACGCTCAACCTGCGTTGAACCGCAGGGAACGCAGACAATAATTCGGGGGCTCGGCGCAAACATATTGCGTGGATGCACCATACGAATAAATTGCTTGAGCATTTGCTCCGTCACAGTAAAGTCAGCGATCACGCCGTCTTTCATCGGGCGAATCGCCTCGATATTGCCTGGGACACGCCCAAGCATTTGCTTGGCTTCGCGACCAACAGCCTGGATGATTTTTTTTCCTCCGGGGCCACCATCGTGGCGAATTGCGACAACGGAGGGCTCGTCGAGAACGATGCCCTTACCGCGGACATAAATAAGAGTGTTGGCGGTACCGAGGTCGATCGCCATGTCACTGGAAAAATAACTACGCAGGAATCCGAACATGAGAGCCCAGCCAGAATAAAAATTGATGCGCGCGGGTCGCGACGATTAGCCCTCCATCATAACTTATAATTCTCCGACAACAGCAAGATTTGCTCTCGTCAAGCCCGGAAAGTCACGGGCCGGCTCCCTGAATGGATTAAACCTGTCTTATGGCCCTCACCGACCAAGAAGTCTCCCGAATAGCTCGCCTGGCAAGGCTTCATTTGACCCAGGATCAGCAGGTGCAGGCACATACCGACCTGAACAAGATCCTCGGTATCATCGAAGCGCTCCAATCTGTTGACACCAGCGGCATAGAGCCTCTGGCGCATCCGCTTGCCTCGGTCTCAGATATCCATCTGCGCCTTCGCGAGGATGTGATCACTGAAGTTTCCTCCGCAGAACAACGCGCAGCGCTCATGGCCAATGCCCCGGGTGCCTCTGAGGGACTTTTCTTGGTTCCAAAGGTCATTGAATAAGATGTCCAACGCCCTCAAGCTCTACCCCAGTATTTCCGCCCTGAGCCAGGCGCTTGCCCAGCATCAACTCAGCGCCACTGAACTCGCCCAAGACTGTCTCGCGAACATTGCGGCGCAATCCGCACTCAACGCCTTTGTTCACGTTGACGCAGCACTCACGCTAGATCAGGCGCGCCAAGCTGACGCGTTACTCGCTGCTGGGAATGGCAATATTCTGACTGGACTGCCCATCGCGCACAAAGACGTCTTTGTGACCCAAGGTTGGCGCAGCACAGCCGGCAGCAATATGCTTAAGCACTACATCAGCCCTTTCGACGCCACAGTCGTCCATCAGCTGCGCGCAGCCGGTTGCGTCACGCTCGGGAAACTAAATTGCGACGAATTTGCGATGGGCTCAGGCAACAAGCACTCGGTCTTTGGCCCCACGCATAATCCTTGGGACACGACTGCAGTGCCAGGGGGCTCATCTGGCGCCTCAGCAGCCGCCGTTGCCGCCAAACTCGTCATTGCGGCCACTGGCACTGACACCGGTGGCTCTGTGCGACAACCTGCGGCACTTTGCGGCGTGAGCGGCATCAAGCCCACTTACGGCGCCGTCTCCCGCTATGGCATGATTGCTTACGGCTCAAGCCTCGACCAGGCCGGCCCCTTGGCCTCCAGCGCTCTGGACCTCGTCGATTTGCTCGATGTCATGAGTGGTTTTGACAACAAAGACTCCACGAGCGCAGAACATTGCAAAGACGTGCCCAACGCACCCGGTCGTATCCGCGCTGAATTCAATCGTGCAGACTCAGGCTTTAGCAGCAACGCCAATCAGCCGCTCAAGGGCTTGCGCATTGGCGTACCAAAGGAATTCTTTGGCGAGGGCCTATCAAACGATGTTGCCCATGCCATCGAAGTCGCCTTACAACAATTTGAAAAACTTGGTGCGCAGCGTGTCGACATTTCCCTGCCGCGCACAGAGCTATCCATTCCTGCTTATTACGTCATTGCGCCTGCTGAGGCCTCTAGTAACCTCTCCCGCTACGATGGAGTGCGCTACGGGCATCGCAGCGCGTCCTACTCAGATCTCGAAGACATGACCGCACGTTCACGCGCAGAAGGCTTTGGCTCAGAAGTCAAACGCCGCATCCTCATCGGAACGTATGTTTTGTCCCACGGCTACTACGACGCTTACTACCTTCAGGCGCAACGTTTGCGGCGCATGATTGTGGATGATTTTCAGGCTGCGCTGACACAACATTGTGATGTCATTATGGGGCCTGTCACACCGACGGTGGCTCAAGCTATCGAGCAAAATCATAACGACCCGACTGCTGACTGGTTAGCGGATATTTACACCTTGGGACTCAATCTTGCGGGCCTGCCTGGTATGTCGATCCCTTGCGGCTTTGGTCCAGGCGCCTCTGGCAAACCTTTACCAATTGGTCTGCAAATTATTGGTAACTATTTTGATGAAGGAAGACTGCTGGCAGTGGCGCATCAGTTTCAGCAAGTCACGGACTGGCATCAACGCGTTGCGGGGCAAACATAATGGCATGGGAAATCGTGATCGGACTGGAAACACATACCCAGCTCTCGACTCAAACCAAAATTTTTTCAGGTAGCTCTACGCGTTATGGTGCTTTGCCCAACACACAGGCCAACGCGGTCGACTTGGCGCTCCCTGGCTCGCTGCCGGTCATGAACCGCGCGGCCGTTGAACGCGCAATCCGTCTGGGTTTAGCCGTAGGTGCTACGATCGCGCCCCGCTCAATCTTTGCTCGTAAAAACTACTTCTATCCCGACTCTCCAAAAAACTACCAGATTAGTCAATTTGAGATTCCTGTTGTACAAGGCGGCTCAATTAGTTTTTTTGTAGGCGATCAGGAAAAAACGATCAACCTGACCCGCGCGCACCTCGAAGAGGATGCCGGAAAATCCATGCATGATGACTTTATCGGTCCGCATGGCGAGTCCTCTACAGGCATTGATTTAAACCGCGCAGGCACGCCTCTGCTTGAGATTGTGTCTGAGCCTGAAATGCGCTCTGCAGCCGAAGCAGTTGCTTACGCAAAAGCCCTACATAGCTTAGTCATGTGGCTGGGCATTTGTGATGGAAACATGCAAGAGGGTTCTTTTCGCATAGATGCAAACGTGTCTGTGCGTCCTGTCGGCCAAGAAGCGTTCGGTACACGCTGCGAAATCAAAAACGTCAACTCCTTCAAGTTTCTTGAACGCGCTATTCAATATGAAGTTCGTCGTCAAATCGAGCTGATTGAGGATGGTGGTCGCGTTGTGCAAGAGACGCGTCTGTATGACTCAGACCGTGACGAAACACGTAGCATGCGCAGCAAAGAAGACTCGCACGACTATCGGTATTTTCCTGATCCTGATCTCCCACCGCTTGTGATTGCCCAGGATTGGATTGAGTCTGTGCGTCAGACCATGCCTGAGCTCCCAACAGCCTTACGCGCCCGGTTTATCGCCGAGTTTGGACTGACGCCCGTGGATGCCGCGCAACTGTCGATTAGCCGCGCGCTCGCCGCCTATTTTGAAAGCGTCAACGCAACTCTTCCCTCAGGCCAAGCCAAGCTAGTGGCTAACTGGATCATGGGTGAAGTCTCTGCGACACTGAATCGTGAAGAAAAGGACATCACCGAATCTCCTGTTTCGGCAGCAGCGCTCGCAGCTCTGCTGACTCGCATTATTGACGGCACCATCTCAAATAAAATTGCCCGCGATGTGTTTGCTTCGATGTGGGCAGGCGAGCTTGGTGGCAATCCTGATGCCATTATTGAGGCGAAAGGCCTCACGCAAATTAGTGATTCAGGCGCTATTTCTGCCATGGTAGATGCAGTGCTGGCTGATCATCCAGCGATTGTGGCGGAGTACCGCGCAGGCAAACAAAAAGCCTTTAATTCTCTGGTCGGTCAGATTATGAAAGCAGCAAAAGGCAAAGCTAACCCCCAGCAGGTCAATGACCTCTTAAAGGCAAAGCTCGACAGTTAAATATGCACGTTGCAATCGAGTGACCCGTGCATCAACCGTCAGATGCCGTAACGCGCACGATACGCCAACACCGCCTCGCGGTATTCAGCGAAGGCGGTGTCATGCTCAAGCAATGTCAAGATATCCGCCAACGAGGCAATGCTGACAACGGGTAAGCCATAGCGCTGCTGCACTTCTTGGACAGCGGAATGCGGTGAGAGCGAACCATCCGGTCCTGCGCGCTCCATGCGATCCATGGCGATGAGGACTGCGCACGGCTCAGCGCCTGCAGCACGGATGATATCAACAGACTCACGCACCGAGGTACCTGCCGTAATAACATCATCAATGATGACGACTTTACCCTTGAGCGGTGCTCCCACTAACACGCCACCTTCACCATGATCTTTAGCTTCTTTGCGGTTATAGGCGAATGGCACATCGCGTCCGTGAAGCTCTGGGTGCGAAGCGAGCGCGACTGAAGTGGCTGTGGCCAAAGGAATGCCCTTGTAAGCAGGCCCAAACAACATGTCGAAAGGTAACTTGGCGTCCACCAGCGCCTGCGCATAAAATTGTGCAAGTTTGCCGACAGAGGCGCCAGTATTGAAAAGCCCAGCGTTAAAAAAGTAGGGACTTGTGCGGCCTGACTTTGTCACAAAACTACCAAAGCGCAGTACGCCCTCTTTTAAGGCAAACTGTACAAACTCTCGACGATCAGCACCTAGCGACATAGCATTCCTTTCTGTTTCGACTCAGCTTTAAACTCTCACATTATCTCACCGAGTAGGAGTTCTTCCTTGCTGCGTATCACCTCACTGAACCTAAATGGTATTCGCTCCGCCTACAACAAAGGGCTGTTGGCATGGCTGAAATCACATCAGGCAGATATTCTTTGTCTTCAGGAACTTAAAGCGCACCTGGAGGACATTCAGCACGACTATCAACATCCTCTGGACTATACCGGTCATTTTTATGCGGCTGAAAAGAAAGGCTACAGCGGTGTTGGCCTCTATTTAAAACAGCAACCCGAGCGTGTGTTGGCAGGCATCGGCTGTCCAGAATTCGACCAAGAAGGTCGCGTCATTCGTGCCGACTGGTCTAACTTGACCGTGATCAGCGCCTACCTTCCCTCAGGCTCCAGCGGCCCCGAAAGACAAGAAGCAAAATTCCGCTTTCTGGGTAAATTTGGTCCATGGCTTCAAGCCTTGATGGACGATCACAAAAAAAATAAACACGAATACGTGATCTGCGCTGACTGGAATATCGCCCACAAAGAAATCGACCTCAAAAACTGGAAATCCAATCAGAAAAACTCTGGCTTTACACCCGAGGAACGCGCCTGGGTTACACACACTACTGAGAAAATTGGTTTTGTGGATGTGTTTAGAACGCTAGATCCAAGTCCCGAGCAATACACGTGGTGGAGCAATCGCGGGCAAGCCTGGGCCAAGAACGTGGGCTGGCGTCTGGACTACCAACTCGCCACGCCGGGAATCGCTGCGTTGGCGCGCTCAACAAGCATTTACAAAGACGAACGCTTTTCTGATCACGCGCCGCTCACCATTGATTACGACTTTACACTTGTGGGAAAAGCTTAAAGCCATTCGCGCTCAAACTTTACGCGTCACACGCCCGCGGCATCGATACGCTCAATGTCGCGGCGACGCCACCACAGCAGCAACAAACCTGGCAGCGCAATCACGACAGTCATTAAGAAAAAAGTGGGCCATCCTGCGAACAGCACCAGAGGCGGAGTCAGCGGTCCTGCGAGATACGTACGACCAACCGCAGACAGGGCCGACAACAACGCAAACTGCGTGGCAGAAAACTCTCTGTTGCACAGCCCCATCAACAAGGCGACAAACGCAGCAGTACCCATACCTCCACATAAATTTTCAAGCCCCACACCTGCGGCCATCAAGAAAACACTATGTGGCCCCACCGAAATGACCCAAAACCCAAGATTGGAAACAGCTTGTAGCAAACCAAACACCATCAGTGAACGATACAGGCCTAACTTGGCCATCAGCGCCCCTCCCGTCAAGGCGCCCACGATGGTAGCCGTCAAACCCAGTAACTTATTGACCGTTCCGACCTCCGTCGCCGTGTAACCCGCGGCACGCAAAAGAAAAGTCGTCGAAAGCGCTCCTGCAAAGGCATCACCGAGCTTATAGAGCACAATTAACAGCAAGACCGTTAGGGCTTCGGGACGACTGAAAAACTCTTTGAATGGTTCAAAAACCGCCCTAGAAAGCGAGCGAGGTGTCTGGGCGGGCACCTCAGGCTCGGGCGCCCAAAGCGTGGCGATTGCAACCACCAACATTAACGCCCCCATCAACATATAGGTGTGGCCCCAGCCCAGCCACTGGTCCGCCAAAATCAACGCCAGCCCGCCGGAAGTCAACATTGCAAGTCGATAACCGAGCACAGACAAGGCAGCACCCGCTCCCCTCTCTTCTTTGCGCAGCACATCACTGCGATAGGCGTCAAAAGCGATATCCTGCGTGGCGGAAAAAAACGCCACGGCGACCGCAAGTAATGCTAGCGGCAACAGACTCTGACCCGGCGAGAGCAAACCCATCGCCATGATGCCAAGCGCAAGTAACAACTGCATGATCAGCATCCAGCCTCGCCGACGTCCTAAAAATGGCGGAGCGTAGCGATCAATCAATGGAGCCCATAAAAACTTGAGGGTATAAGCTGTTCCCACGAGCGTGAGAAAACCAATTTCTTGTAGAGAAACTTGTTCGAGCGTTGCCCAAGCCTGCAAGGTTCCACCAGTAAGTGCCAGTGGCAACCCACTCGCAAAACCGAGCGCCAGTAAAGGTGCAACGCGTCGACTGGTATAGAGTTTTGACGCGGGAATCGTCTGTGCCTGAGCTTGGGGTTGCGGTGCTTGCTGAGACGTCATGAGACTCACCTGGCAGTAAATCGATACGCAGCCAGCGTGCTGCGCCAACCTGCGAACAATTTCACCTCGTGTTGATCATTAAATGTTGCACGCTCAAGAATGGTGAACTGAAGCGTTTTGGCTAAACGCTCAAAATCCTTGAGCGTACAGAGGTGAATATTGGGCGTGTTGTACCAGTCATACGGCATCTGACCCGTGACAGGCATACGACCACGCAAAATCGACCAACCATGTGGCCAATAACCAAAGTTAGGAAAAGACACGATCCCTTCTCGGGCCACGCGCGCCATCTCACGCAAAATATGCTCGGTATTATGCATAGACTGTAGGGTCTGAGACAATACAACCGTGTCAAACTGCTGATCATCAAACATCGCCAAACCGTCTTCGAGGTTTTGCTGAATCACATGTACCCCACGCTGAATACAACTCAGCACACGATCATCACTAATTTCAACGCCCACCCCCTGCACGCTTTTAGACTGCTTCAAGTGCGCAAGCAGCGTCCCGTCACCGCAACCTAAATCCAACACACGGCTATTGGGCCGAACCCACTGCGCGATGCGCGCCAAATCCCCGCGTAGATCACCTTGCATCGTTTGACCACTCAGCGATAGCTGTTCGCTCATGCTTGCACCTCGCTTGCAGTCTCGACTTGCGCCAGAGTCGCTGCAATTCTTAAAAAATAAGCACGCATCAGGCTGTGATAACGTGAGTCGTCGAGCAAAAATGCATCATGCCCGTGTGGCGCATCAATCTCCGCATACGTTGCAGGCTGACCGTTTTTAAGTAGCGCCTGCACAATTTCGCGGGAACGCTCAGGCGGAAACCGCCAATCTGTCGTAAATGAAACCAACAGAAAATCAGCCTGTGCAGGCGCAATCGCACGCGCGAAATCCCCCCCGGTTTTCTTGGCCGGATCAAAGTAGTCGAGGGCACGCGTTATGAGCAAATAGGTATTCGCATCAAAATACTTGGAAAACTTTTCACCCTGATAGCGTAAATAAGACTCTACCTCGAATTCCACGCCATAACCGTAATGATAGGCACCGTCTGCAGCAGGTTCGCGCTGCGTGCGTCCAAACTTTTCTGCCATATCATCGACTGAAAGATATGTGATGTGACCAATCATTCTCGCTACAGACAAGCCATGGCGAGGCACGACATTGTGTGCATAGTAATCACCCCCGTGGAAATCGGGATCCGTGATGATGGCGCGACGAGCCACTTCGTTAAAACCAATATTTTGTGCGGATAATCGTGGCGTACTAGCCACCACAACGCAATGCGCGACGCGCTCGGGCAAAGTGATCGCCCAGCCGAGTGCCTGCATCCCACCAAGGGAGCCCCCCATTACCGCTGCAAATCTTTGGATACCTAAGCGATCGGCAACACGCGCCTGAGCAGAGACCCAATCCTCAACGGTCAAGACAGGGAAGGCCGCTCCCCAAGGCTTACCCGTTTCAGGCTGGATACTTGCGGGGCCCGTGGAGCCAAAGCACGAACCCAGGTTATTAATGCCAATGACAAAAAACACATTGGTATCCACCGGCTTGCCGGGGCCCACCATATTGTCCCACCAGCCAATATCCTCAGCGTTTTCTGCCGAAACCCCCGCCACATGATGGGAGGCGTTGAGTGCATGGCAAATCAGAACGGCATTGCTGGCCTCTGCGTTTAATGTCCCATAGGTTTCAATCGCCAAATCGTAGGACGATAAGGTATGGCCGCTTACTAAAGGCAGCGGCTCATCAAAGTGCAAAAACTGTGTGTGGACAATTCCAACAGAACCTATCGACGAAACATGTAGATCTGCTGCGGCGGATGCGCCCTGATTACTGGACGGAGATGTCATACAGACCTTCTTTAGCGGGATTTATGAGGCGCCCGCAAGCGGATCGAGCAAATCGGCGCCAACCATTTAAAAGTTTAACATCGACGCGCTCACATAACAGCGTAGCGAATTGCACGTGACCTCCCTCCCATTCACACAATATGTAACAACTTTTCCAGTATCTCAAACACTTTCTTACAAATGAAGCTGCACGCACAGGGGTTCTGCGCATTCTAATGAGAGGAATAATCACTCACACTAATAAATTCTCATTTGCGTCCATTGGGGGCCTTTTCTGATGACAAATCCTCGTCTTTCCGGACGCGAGCTGCAATGCCTGGAGTGGGTATTTGCTGGCAAGACCAGCTGGGAAATTGGCTTGATCCTTGGACTGTCCGAACGAACAGTCAACTTTCATTTGCTCAATGCCTGCCGCAAGCTCAAGGTATACGGTCGGCAAGCAGGCGTTGCCCAAGCCTTACGGCTAGGTTTCTTGACCGGCAATCCTCACTTCAAGCTTAGCGAGCGCACAAACTCAAGCGCATTTTCATTTGAAAGGGATTGTTTCGGCCCGGAGACCACGACTTGAATCAACATACCGCGGTGAACCACAACCCGCGCCATCATGAGCGAAGGCTTATTTGCCACGATTGTCTCTAACGTAAAAATCTCTCCGTCAAGCGCGCTGTCTGGCGCTTGTTTTCCAGCACGTGCAGCGAGTGCCGCAACCACTGTCTTGACCAAAGCCTGGCTTTTCTCTTGGCCGAAGAGCTCTGGCAGCGCAATAAACCCAACCGAGAACACGTTTTGCCCAACCGCAGATGAAGTCAGGGAAAACGTTGTCGAACGGCCCTCGACTTCGATTTGTCGCTGCTCGGTCTGAATGCGAGAGGGAAACATGATGACAGCGCGATTATCAGCCACCATTGACTCTCGCCAGTTGTATTCAGGCGTGCACCCACCCAGCAAGATGAGAGATAACCATATTATTAACAGGGAAATAGCTTTAAGCACAAATCGCCTCGGACAAAGTCATTCAAAGATGACAAATGAATGACCAATCAATCAATCACAAATTGTCCTCTATTTTTGCCAGATGCGGGAACAGTGGCGCATCCCTTAAAATGGATGGATTCGATTCAGCAATAGGTTTACCTGTGTCCATATTGACTCAACGTCTTGCCGCTCTCCAATCCCACCCAGAGGTTCTTGGGAAGTCGCTGCGCGGCATTGAAAAAGAAGGTCTGCGCGTTGACCTCACAGGCACTTTATCCACACGCCCTCATCCCTCAGCCTTGGGCTCTGCCCTGACCCATCCTCGCATCACAACCGACTACTCAGAAGCGTTACTTGAGCTTATTACAGGCACCCACTCCACGGTAGATAGCCTGATGGCAGAGCTTGGCGAGGTGCATCGCATTGTCGCTTGCACACTAAGCGATGAGCTGATGTGGAACCACTCGATGCCGGCAAACCTGCCTGCGGACAATCAAATTCCGATTGGTTGGTATGGTACTTCCAATACAGGGATGATTAAACACGTCTACCGCAGAGGCTTGGCAGAGCGCTATGGTCGCACCATGCAGTGCATCGCAGGCCTGCACTACAACTTTTCCTTTGACGAATCATTTTGGGAGCGACTCGGCCGTCCAGAGACTACGGCACAAGATCGTCGCTCGGCTGGTTATATCGCACTGATCCGCAACTTCACTCGCTACAGCTGGTTACTGATGTACTTGTTTGGCGCATCCCCCGCACTTTCAAAAAACTTTTTGCGCGGAAAAACAGATGATTTAGTTGAACTGGACGAGCAAACCATGTATCTGCCTCACGCCACGAGTCTGCGCATGAGTGACCTTGGATATCAAAATAAGGCGCAATCCGGACTGAAGCTTTGCTACAACGACCTCAATACTTTTCTTGAGCGCCTCTACGACGCGGTCACCACACCTTGGCCTGACTATCAGACCATTGGGACCCACCGTCATGGAGAGTGGATACAGCTCAATACAAATATTTTGCAAATTGAGAATGAGTTTTACTCCAGCATCCGCCCTAAGCGCACAACCGGACCGTGCGAACGACCAATTACAGCCTTGGCCGAGCGCGGTGTTCAATACATTGAAGTGCGTTGCCTAGATATCGATCCAACTCAACCCAACGGAATTTCGGCTGAAACAGCCCGCTTTGTGGATGCGTTTATTCTTTTTTGTGCCCTTCAGGAAAGCCCTCCCTTTACCGATAGTGGCTGGTGCCCCGAAAGCGCGGCCAACTTTGCAAAAGTCGTCAAAAAAGGTCGACAACCCGGTTTGACGCTCTCTACCCTCGGAAAAGACATTCCTCTCAAGCAATGGGCGGACGAGTTATTGAACGAAATTGCGCAATGCGCACATACGCTTGATGAGGCCTTGAATGAAAAAGATTACAAAAAGGCAGTCCTGACTCAGCGCGTAAAAGTCGCAGACCCCACAAAGACACCGTCTGCACAATTTTTAGAGCAACTTGCCTCGCGCAAAGCCTCTTTCCACGACTTTACGCTTGAGCAAAGTGCGGCGCATGCTCTGAGCCTCAAAAAAGCAGGCCTAAGCCCTGCAGAGTTTGCCTCCACTCAAGCGCAGGCCACACAGTCATTGATGGAACAACAGGCGCTTGAGGCAAGCGATCAAGAGAGTTTTGACGATTATGTAGCCCGCTTTCATCAAGCATTAAAAAAGCCAACCTAACAGGGTTGGCAACACGTTGACAGGCAAGTCTGGCTCTTTTTCATGTTTTGGCTGGTGCGCCCGACAGGAATCGAACCTGTATCGAGAGCTTCGGAAACTCTTATTCTATCCATTGAACTACGGGCGCCAGCGGGCGAATTATAGCGGCAGAAGCAAACCGCCCTAACAAACAAATGGGGTTGGCAACGCTCTTTTTCACCTTGCCCGTCCGATGCCGCTATAATCCTCGGGTGTAAGAAAACCACCGAACAATTTGCAGGATTTGGTCATGAGCAACACGCAGCCACACGACGAACACGAATCTATTATCAAGACACCCAAGCAACTGATCATCACGATCCTGCTGTCCTTTATCTTGCCCATCATTATCATTATCTTGCTGGTCAAGCTTGTCACGACAGGAGACCAGGTGGGTGCGGGTTCCGACATTCTTGGTCCTGAAGCAACACAAAAGCGTATTGCGCCTGTGGCTAAGCTGGACCTTGTTGACGCAAGCGGCCCAAAGGTTTTTAAAACGGGTGAGCAAGTCTACACAGCTGTGTGTGCGGGCTGTCACGTTGCGGGTGCGGCAGGCGCACCCAAGTTTGCAGATGTTGCAGCTTGGTCAGCGCCGATCGCCACAGGTCTTCAATCAATGATTGCAAGCGTCATCAAAGGTAAAGGTGCGATGCCCGCCAAAGGTGGCAACCCAGCGCTAGATGACTTTGAAATCGCTCGTGCAGTGGTTTATATGACCAATGCTGCAGGCGGCAAATTCGCCGAGCCTGCCGAGCCAAAGCCAGCCCAAGCACCTGCCCCTGCCCCTGCCGCAGTGGCACCTGCGATGGCTCCGGCCATGGCACCCGCTGCTGCTGCACCAAAAGCTCCCGAAATGGTTGCTGCCGCGGCAACTGCTCCAACAACCGCCCCCGCCACCAGTGACGTAGGCGAAAAGCTTTACAAACAAGCCTGTGCAGCCTGCCACGTCGCTGGCGTCGCAGGAGCGCCAAAGTTTGCTGACAAAGTCGCTTGGGCGCCCCGTATTGCAACAGGTATGGATGCACTTGTCGCCTCTGTGGTGGTCGGCAAGGGCATCATGCCTGCTAAGGGTGGCGCGGCTGGTGCAAGCGATGCTGACCTAAGAGCAGCAACGCAATACATGGTGGATGCCGCTAAGTAATAACGCTTAGGCACTTAAGAGAGACATGCCAAGCTGCACGCGACGCTGCAGCCACAGGCTTGGACGATAGCGCGGATCCCCCGTCACCGCTTGCATATTGCGCAGGATATCTAGAATATTTTCTGTACCCAGTGCATCTCCTAATCCCAAAGGACCTTTGGGATACCCCAAGCCAAGATTTACCGCGCGATCAATGTCCTTGGGGGTCGCGATATTTTGCTGGGCGATATCACACGCAACGTTCACGATCATGGCGACAATGCGCTGCGCAACAAAACCCGCAGAGTCTCGAACAACGCTGACACGCACGCTGTCACTGCCAAAAATAGCATGTGCTTTTTCTTGATAATCTGGGTGTGTCGCAGGTGACACCATGATTGTGCGTCTACGCGTCTGTTCAAAATCGTGCAAAGTATCTAGCCCGACAGTTCGCGCGACATCTAGCTTTTGCTTAAACACCGCAGTTGAGACATCCTCTCCGAAGGGTGTCACAATTATTAGACTATCTGTATCGGGTGCGTGACCGCCCTGCACCGAAGCGCCAAGACGCTTGAGAAGCTCCGTCGCTCTGGCATGGCCCAAATGATGCGCCGGACTGACCCATACTTTGGCCGGACCATTCAAGGCGGGCGCTGGCACTTCAAGCACAGGCTGCTTTTGACCGTCAACATAGGCATAAAAGCCACCCTGACTCTTGCGCCCATATAAACCACCCGCAACGCGTACGGTTCCGATTGGCGATGGCTTAAAACGCGGCTCTTCATAAAACTGCTTGTAAATAGACTCCATCACAGCATGCGACACATCGAGCCCGGTTAAGTCCATCAGCTCAAAGGGACCCATTTTGAAACCGGCCTGTTCGCGCATGATGCCATCGACTGTTGAAAAATCAGTCACGTTTTCTTGCACCACGCGCAAGCCCTCGGTATTCATGCCGCGACCCGCATGATTGACAATAAAACCAGGCATGTCTTTGGCACGAACAGGCGTGTGCCCCATCCGTACCGTCAGCGCCATCAGCGCATCGCCAACCGCAGGATCGGTTCGCAAACCATCAATCACCTCAACCACTTTCATGAGGGGAACGGGATTAAAAAAGTGGAAGCCTGCCACCCGCTCGGGGCGTGTACAGGCTGCGGCAATGGATGTAATGGATAAAGAAGAAGTATTGGAGACGAGCATGCAGTCAGCAGAAACAACAGACTCCAGTTCTTTGAAAAACGGCTGCTTTATATCGAGTCGCTCAACAATGGCCTCAATCACCAAGTCGCAATCTGACAAGTCTTTGAGTGCGTCAATGAGATACAAGCGACCCAAGGCCTCCTGGGCCTGCTCAGCCGTCATTTTTCCCTTGCTTGCAAGCATCGTCCACGTACTTGTCAACGCATCGCGGGCAGAATTTAAAGCGGCGGGATTGGTATCGAACAGTTTGACGCGCAAACCCGCTTGGGCAGCAATTTGTGCAATACCGCGTCCCATTGCGCCGGCGCCGGCAACACCTACTGTCTGAATCGCTTTCATATGTTTTCCTGAAATCAAATTAGATCAAACTATAGCTGTTGCATAATAGTCATATTCAACGCGCTCGTCACATCGGATTCCGTTCTGGTCACGCTACTCAAACAAATCATCGTTCCCATGACATCAATCCTTACAAGTGGCAGTCCCATCACGGAACAACAATTTCCGCTGGTGTTTGCAACGCGTGACCCTGAGGGTCACAAAGGGACTTTTGGATCTGTTGGTATTCTAGGTGGCTCGAGCGGCATGACGGGTGCGGTGATTTTGGCCGGACGCGCGGCGCTAAAAAGCGGTGCAGGTAAAACCTACCTTGCAATCACTCAAGCCCCCATGCCTATTGCTTATGACAGCCTCAACCCAGAGTTGATGTTGCATGACGCGAACACACTCATCGAGAAAGCTGCGATCATGGATGCATGGGTGGCAGGTTGTGGGCTTGGTCTTGCACCCGCTGCGCTCCACTTGCTGCGCCATTTACTCATCACGCGAGCGGAGCGCCCACTCGTGTTGGATGCAGATGCGCTCAATGCGCTTGCGCAAGGCGATATTTCCAACACCTGGGGCCAAGGACTCGTTGTTCTGACGCCGCACCCCACAGAAGCGGCCAGACTGCTTCAAACGGACACCCAAACGATTCAATCAGACCGGCCAGCTGCCGCACAAAAACTGGCGCATCGTTACCGCGCCTGGATCGTGCTCAAAGGCGCCCGAACAATCGTCTGCGCGCCTAATGGGGTCTGGCAAATCAATACTAGCGGTAATGTCGGCCTCGCCACAGGCGGGACGGGAGATGTCTTGAGCGGTTTACTAGGCAGCCTGTTGGCGCAGGGCATTCCGGCCGAACAGGCCATTCCAGGTGCTGTTTGGTTACACGGTGCCGCCGCCGATTTGCTCGTTGTTCGAGGTCAAGGACCGATTGGCCTGACCGCCGGAGAATTACCAGATGCTATTCGCGATCTCAGAAATCGAGTGTCTTTTACAGAAGACAACACTCAGGCACTTTAAAGTTTTGTCTTAACTTTTTTTGTTTAACATCGCTTTGAGCATATCAATGCGATTTTTTGGACTCATTGTATCGGGCTGTAATTGAAGCGAAGCCGCTGATAAGCCCATCTCTTCAATAAAGCGCGAAGGCTCACGCACCACGTCCTCGCGCGCCCGGCGGCGTTTTTGACACCAACTCAAATGCAAACTACGCTGAGCTCGGGTGATCCCCACATACATCAGTCGTCGCTCCTCCTGAATCCTGGAAACCAACGCATCAGCCGCCCTTGCAGGATCAATATCTTCGTCATCACGCCCCATATGGGGCAACAAACCCTCCTCGACGCCGAGTAGGTAGACGTGCGGATACTCCAAGCCTTTTGACGCATGAAGGGTGGAGAGCTTGACCGCATCCGGCTCATCTTCTTCGCTGCGTTCAAGCATCGTAACAAGTGCAACATGCTGTACCAGATCAATCAGTCCCATGCTGTCAGCCTCAGCTTTACGTTTGAGCCAACCGGTGAGTTCCAACACGTTTTGCCAGCGTGACTGCGCAGGCTTTTCATCCAATATATCGTACAAATAACGCTCGTACTGAATCGCACTCAACAGATCATCCAAAATGACGCCTGCTGGCTCTGCTGCATGGACAAGCTGACCTGGTTCTACTCGACCCGCACGATACTGAATACGACCAATGAACTCGCCAAACATCCTTAGAGGCTCAAGCTGTCTCGCATTGAGCCTAGGCTCGATGCCTTGTTCAAACAAGGCTTCAAACAACGAGATCTTTCTTTCGCCTGCATACTGCCCAAGCGTCTGGAGCGTAGCCTGACCAATCCCTCGCTTAGGCGTGGTGGCCGCACGAATAAAGGCGGGGTCATCATCTTCGTTGGCGATCAGTCGCAAATAAGCGAGCACATCTCTGACTTCAGCTTTATCAAAAAAACTCTGTCCACCAGAAATCGTATAAGGAATATGCAAATTACGCATGGCCTGCTCGACGATTCGGGACTGATGATTGCCACGATACAAAATCGCAAAATCTTTCCATGCCGCTTGTTTTTCAAAGCGGGCGGCCGAGATTTTCATCGCAACATTTTCGGCCTCCACCTCATCGCTGGTCATCGCGGTCACACTAATCGCATCACCCATGCCATGCTCAGACCACAACTTCTTTTCAAAAAGTTTTGGATTCTTAGCGATGACATGATTGGCTGCCGCAAGAATGCTTTGGCTCGAGCGATAGTTTTGCTCAAGCTTGACCAGCTTAATCTGCGGGTAATCGGTCGTCAGCTTAGCTAAATTTTCAATCGTTGCGCCCCGCCAAGCGTAAATCGCCTGGTCATCATCGCCCACCGCTGTAAACATAGCGCGCGCACCAGTCAGCCACTGCACCAAACGATATTGGCAGACATTGGTATCCTGATACTCGTCCACCAAAAGATAACGTACCTTTTTTTGCCACTTTTCACGCGCCTCAACGCTTCGCTCAAAAATCTGAGCGGGAATCGCAATCAGATCATCAAAGTCAACGGCTTGGTAAGCCGCCAATGTAGCGTTGTAGCTTCTATAAACACGTGCGGCCTCGATTTCACTCGGCGTTGCCGCAATGCTAGCCGCAGCATCCGAGTCCAGCATCGCATTTTTCCATAAAGAAATCGTCTGTTGAACAGAACGAAGACGCCCTCGATCCGTGGTCGCCAGCAAATCTTGAATGATCGCCAGCGCATCATCAGAGTCAAAAATTGAAAATCGAGGTTTCAAACCTGCATGGTGTGCCTCTTCTCGCAAAATCTTTACACCTAGCGAATGAAATGTACTGATTGTCAGACCTTTTGCAATTGCAGGATCGACCAGTCGTTTGACACGGTCCTCCATCTCGCGCGCAGCCTTGTTTGTAAAGGTGAGTGCAAGGACGTTACGCGCAGGATAGCCACAGTCGCACAGTAAATAGGCAATTTTTTGCGTGATCACACGCGTCTTACCAGACCCTGCCCCCGCTAGAACCAGACAGGGACCATCGAGGTAGAGCACAGCTTCGCGCTGGACTGCGTTTAGACCGTTAGTAAAGGAGGTCGCCATGTTAACCAATTAAATTTCGAGCGGATCAACTTCAAGCTGCCATCGTACTCGACGCAGATCGGGGTGGTCTTGAAGCGCAGAAAGCCAATTTTTTAAGAGCGACTGCAACACAGGACGATGTGTGGACTCTACGAGTAACTGTGCACGACACATGTTGTCAACCCGAACAATCCTTAACGGCACGGGGTCATACAACGTCACCACGGCTTGAAGTTGTTGCGATGCTAATAATGCTTGTGCCGCCTCTCGCGCTGCTTGCAAAAAGTCGAGTGCAACATTGAGTTCACGCGCCTCAGCACTCAGCAGCGCTTGGTGGGAAAATGGTGGCAACATTGCAGCCTCTCGCTCGCCCATTGTGTGACGGGCAAAGCCTGAATAATCATGCTTGACCAAGGCCTGATAGACCGCCTGCTCCGGATAACCTGTCTGCACAATCACCTCCCCATGCCCGGTATGGCGTCCAGCACGGCCAGCTACCTGCATTAGTTGTGCGAACAGTCTTTCTGGCGCCCGAAAATCCTGAGAAAAAAGCATCGCATCCGCGTTCAATACACCCACCAATCCTAAGTTGGCAAAGTCATGACCCTTGGCTACCATTTGTGTGCCCACCAAAATATCTACCTCGCCTGCATGCACACTGGCAAACAACGCTTGTGCACTGCCTTTTTTACGTGTGCTGTCTGCATCAATACGCGCAATACGCGCTTCGGGAAACAATAAAGCGAGCTGTTCTTCAATCCTCTGCGTCCCCCGACCGATAGGTTGCATGTCTTGGTCACCGCAGTCCGGACATGCTTGAGGGACACGTTGCTGATAGCCACAATGATGACAATGCAGTTGGTGGCGACTAGGTGTGGTGCGATGCAAGACGGTAAACGTTGTGCATCTTGTGCACTGGCTGACCCAGCCGCACGAGGTGCAATGCAGCGCAGGAGCATAGCCTCGGCGATTCAAAAATATCAGCACCTGTTCGTGATTGGCGAGCCGCGCACGCATTGCATCTAGCAGCTGCACAGACATGCCGTGTTCCATCTTGAGGCGACGCGTATCCACCAGCCTGACAGATGGCAAAGTCACAGCGCGTGCACGCGCTGGCAAATCCAGTTTTTTATAGTGACCTTTTTCAGCATGTATCCAGCTTTCCAGCGAAGGCGTTGCAGAGCCCAACACGATCGGGATCCCTAAATCGTGTCCCCGCCAAATCGCCAAATCGCGAGCCGAATAGCGCAAACCATCTTGCTGCTTATAGGAGGGATCATGCTCCTCATCTACGACAATCAGTCCAACATCGTCTAAGGGTGCAAAAATTGAGAGTCGCGTTCCCAGAACGACTTTTGCTTCACCACGCTGTACCCGCAACCAAGCTCTTAAGCGTTCTCCATCAGAAAGCGCGCTGTGCAAGACCACCACTCCACCTACCCCCGCGACAGGCTCAAGACGTGCGCGCAGAGACTGTTCAAACTGAGGCGTCAGGTTGATTTCTGGCACTAGCATGAGGACACGCTTGCCACGCGCTAATGTCTGCGCCGCCGCGTGTAGATACACCTCTGTTTTTCCACTTCCTGTTACACCATATAAGAGAAATGGCTGAAAGTGCTGAACGGCTGTTATGGTGTCAACCGCATTTTGCTGTGCTTCATTTAATGAAGGGGCCTCCATCTGATCTGTGGACTTGTGTTTTGGTGCTCGCCGCTGATCTAAGCGTTCAACAGGCCCTCCAGCTGAACGTTTACCTTGATAGGCACTCAAACTGCGCAAAGCAACAGGAAGAGCAGGCATCACCACCTCACCCCAAGGACGTTGGTAGTAGTCTGCCGCGAACTGAGTAAATCTTAGCCAGCTTGACGACATTGGAGCGATATCTTTGAGAACAATCTCAACGGCCTTGACCAGACTTGGATCACATCCTGGTTCCGACGGGAGCTCCACCACCAGTCCGATCATTTTGCGGCGCCCAAACGATACGATGACGCGATCCCCTACAGTCACCTCTTGGTTGCACCGATAATCGAATGGACCCTCCAAAGGCACATCCAACGCCACGCGAACCCAGACCTCAGTAGAGACCATATCGTCCAACATTAAATGACGCGAATCTGACATTAACTTAAAGTGGTTTCTTGGATTTGTGGCTAAAAGGTTGAGACATAATGGCTTCGGCAAAATGAGATCTCGACTTGTGGATAACTTTGGGGAAAACAATTGACTCACTCAAAATTTCATAGCTTCTTTGTACTTAGGAAAATCCTGATCTTATAGTCATTAATAGAGTTTATTTATAAATATCAATAGATTGCACCGCAATCATAGAATTGACCTACCAAATATAGGACTTTTCCTAATATCATTAATTCTGTGTACAACTAGCTCATTCTGGTGCGAGATTAACGTTATTTTTGTTTGAAAAGCCTCATGAATATTCACTTTTGATTCAAGATACATGTAGCTGAGGGCTATACGCACGAACTTCATCCACCAATACCCCTACGGCCTCAGGTGGAGTGAACTGAGAAATCCCGTGGCCCAGATTAAAGATATGTCCTCCCGCACCAACAGGGCCAAAATTATCTAGCACTCGGCGCACTTCTTGACGTATCGCGGACTCACCACCAAATAGAGCGATAGGATCTAGATTTCCCTGTAAAGCGACTGAATCTGAGACGCGACGACGTGCGGCAGCAAGATCAACCGTCCAGTCCAAGCCTACGGCATCAGCGCCACAGGCTGCAATTAACTCAAGCCACTGTCCTCCACCCTTGGTAAAGACAATCACGGGGACTTTTCGTCCTTCGTGTTCACGCTTGAGCGCGTTCACGACGAGGCTGGTGTAGTGCAAAGAAAACTGTTGAAACAACCCATCCGCCAAAACTCCGCCCCAACTGTCAAAAATCATCACGGCTTGAGCGCCGGCATCGATTTGAGCGTTGAGATACTGAGCCGTCGTTTCTGCGTTGATCTGTAAGATGCGATGTAACAAATCTGGTCGCGCATACAACATACTTTTAATCAATCTATAGTCATCACTTCCCTTGCCTTCAACCATATAACAGGCAACCGTGAAGGGACTACCTGCAAAACCGATCAACGGCACACGTCCATTTAACTCGCGCCTAATGACACGAACTGCGTCAAAAACGTACTGAAGTTTAGACAAATCAGGCACGACAAGTTTTGAAACATCTTTTTCGTCTCGAATAGGATGGGCAAAACGCGGTCCTTCACCTTGGGCAAAGGAAAGTCCTAAACCCATTGCGTCGGGAACAGTCAAAATATCTGAAAACAAAATCGCTGCATCTAGTGCAAAACGCTCGAGTGGCTGAAGAGTAACTTCGGCGGCATAGTCCGGGTTTTGCGCAAGACCCATAAATGAACCTGCACGTGCTCGTGTTGCGTTGTACTCGGGCAAGTAACGACCAGCCTGCCGCATTAGCCACGTTGGCGTATAAGGCACAGGTTGGCGCATGAGAGCTCTTAACAACAAGTCATTCTTTAGTGGGGCAACAGACACAGCATTCCTTTGTTTGGACGTAGCAACACCATAGACTGGCGAACAGATGACGTCATTTTACCCTTCCCGAACTACGCCTAGGCAAAGGTTCTTTTTCTATCGTCTAAAGTTATCTGCATCGATGTTGTACTTGTGCATAAGCGCCCAAAATGCCCGACGGTGCTTACCTGCATAACGTGCTGCTGTCGCGATATTGCCTTTGTTTTTTCCGAGTGCCTCAATAATATAGTTACGCTCAAACTCTTCTACGATCTTTGCTTTGACGACCTTAAGATGTCCTTTTGGATACATTTTTTCAGGCTCAGCCTGAATGTGCGAAGGTTGAGAACTGGGCGCATTGTTAGCATTGATATTCATACACTCCAGGGTCTCCTTTTTTATTCTTTCTAATTTTTCTTGAGCACTTTCTGGTCCTTTGGGTAACACTCCTGCCAATACATTGCACACATGATCATCTGGAAGCGTTATTTTTGTGGCAGGTTTACTTTTCGTCATCTCCAACCATTCCCTCAAGCCTTGTTCATTGAGCAAAGGGAGCACACCTCTTGCAATCGCAATTGTTTGACCATAATTTAGGGAGGGCTCCCGCAAGCTTCCTGGTCGTGGCACAGCTGTGACCGTATGCAGTAATCTCGCTCTAAACTCATTAGGACATACGGGCAGACGAACAAAATCAGACATTCCCATTTCAAGTAAATCTTGAACCGCGGCAGAGCGGATATCTTTAAGAATGCCCAACAATGGTATAAAAGGGCCCCGTGGAATCGCTGCAAGTGCCTGGCGTGTCCATGAAAGCGTTGCCATTGAAACGGGTAACAGCACCACGTCATAGCGTCTCAGACCGATACTCGCTTGTGCAAGTGTCTCAACGGGGAGGCTCACAGAAGATTCAATTTCTGCACGATGTCTGAGATCCAAATCATGCCCTGCCTCCCACTCAAGGGGGTGAATCCTAATTCTATTCAGACCTGGCTCTAGCGCTTTGAGTACTTGAGGCATCCACGTGTGGTGGGCTTCGAGGACAAGAACAGCACAATCAATTTGCTGACGCATAAGCATTCACTCCGGAAAACCTCTGAGAGTAGAGATAAGGAGTGATCCTAGATATTCGGAATCTACGCGTTCGTAAAAGTACGTGTTTATGACCGCCATAAAAAAACACGCCCGAGAGCGTGTTTTTCGTGTCAGAGCAAAAAACTTGAATTACTGCTTGTTGGTAAGCTCGCGAATACGACGTGCTGCATTAGCCTGTGCCGCCAACATATCAAGCTCGGCCTGCATAACATCCATGCTTGCCTTATCTTTTGCGTTAGCAAGCGCCTCTTGAGCAGCTAACCGAGCAGCCTCAGCCTTTTCAGCGTCCAGATCGCCACCACGTATGGCTGTGTCTGACAATACAGTGATGTGTCCGGGCTGGATTTCAAGAATGCCGCCAGCCACGAAGATTGACTCTTCCGAGTCGTCTTCAAGCACAATTCGCACCAATCCAGGACGGATGCGTGAAATCAGAGGCGTGTGGCCGGGCAATATACCCAACTCACCCGACTCACCGGGCAGAACTACAAACTTTGCGACACCAGAGTACAGAGACTTTTCTGCACTGACGACGTCAACTTTGACGGTAGCCATGACGGATCCTTATTGGAGTTTCTTGGCTTTTTCGAAGGCTTCGTCGATCCCGCCAACCATATAAAACGCTTGCTCAGGCAATGCATCGCACTCGCCTTCGACAATCATCTTAAAGCCACGCAGAGTTTCCGACAAAGGAACGTATTTACCGGGGGAACCAGTAAATACTTCAGCAACGTGGAATGGCTGAGACAAGAAACGCTGAATCTTACGTGCGCGGGCAACAGCCTGCTTGTCCTCTGGAGACAATTCATCCATACCCAAAATCGCGATAATGTCACGCAATTCTTTGTAACGCTGAAGTGTCTGCTGAACGCCACGTGCAACGTTGTAGTGCTCTTCGCCCACGACGTTAGGATCGAGCTGACGGCTGGTCGAGTCAAGTGGATCAACCGCTGGATAAATACCAAGCGAAGCGATATCACGCGACAACACAACTGTTGAATCCAAGTGCTGGAAAGTTGTGGCAGGCGATGGATCAGTCAAGTCATCGGCAGGCACGTAAACAGCCTGAATCGAAGTAATCGAACCTGTCTTTGTGGAAGTAATACGCTCTTGAAGCACGCCCATTTCTTCGGCAAGCGTTGGCTGGTAACCCACGGCCGAAGGCATACGACCTAACAGAGCCGATACTTCGGTTCCGGCCAGGGTGTACCGATAAATATTGTCCACAAAGAACAAGATATCACGGCCTTCGTCGCGGAATTTTTCAGCCATTGTCAGGCCAGTCAACGCCACACGCAAACGGTTGCCTGGAGGCTCGTTCATCTGACCGAACACCATGGCGACTTTGTCCAACACATTGGACTCTTCCATCTCGTGGTAGAAGTCGTTACCTTCACGTGTACGCTCGCCTACACCAGCAAACACGGACAAGCCGCTGTGTTGCTTAGCAATGTTATTGATGAGTTCCATCATGTTGACAGTCTTGCCTACACCGGCACCACCGAACAGACCGACCTTACCGCCTTTGGCGAAAGGGCATACCAAGTCAATCACCTTGATGCCTGTCTCAAGCAACTCAACCGAAGGTGAGAGCTCGTCAAATTTAGGGGCTGGCTGGTGAATCGCGCGCAACTCTGAACTGGCGATTGGACCCGCGTCATCAATCGGGCGACCCAACACGTCCATAATTCGGCCGAGTGTACCTGTACCGACCGGCACAGAGATAGGTGCGCCTGTCTTGGCTACAGCCATTCCGCGACGCAATCCGTCGCTTGAACCCAGAGCAATGGTACGGACAACGCCGTCACCGAGTTGCTGCTGGACTTCAAAGGTCAAGCCTTTTTCAGCGAATGCCGAAGTGTCATCCGCTAGGGTGAGTGCCTCATAAATATGGGGCATGTTGTCGCGGGGAAACTGAATATCCACCACTGCGCCGATGCACTGAACGATGGTTCCGTTGCTCATGTCTGATCCTTGCTTGATAAAGTCTGATGGGATACCGTTAGGCAATCTAAAATTAGACGGCCGCGGCGCCCCCCACGATTTCCGAAATTTCTTTAGTAATTGCTGCTTGGCGCGTCTTGTTATAGACGAGTTGCAAGTCACCAATCACCTTCTTAGCATTGTCCGAAGCTGCCTTCATGGCAACCATACGGGCAGACTGCTCTGATGCCATACTTTCTGCTACGCACTGAAAAACAAGACCTTCTACGTAACGCTGCAACAACTCGTCAATCACTGTCTGAGCATCTGGCTCATACAGGTAATCCCAACCATGGTCGGCCGTAACGGCTGCGCCGTCTTGACCTGTCGCCGATGAGGCGTGGTAAGGATCCACCAATTTGCCAGGCAAAGGCAAGAGACGAGTAAAAGTTGGCTCTTGCTTCATTGTGTTGACGAAACGGTTCGTTGCGATGTAAATGGCATCGATACGGCCAGCTAGAAAATCGTCAAGCTGAACCTTCATCGCGCCGATCAAACGGTCAAGCTCGGGCTTGTCACCCAAACCGATTTCCTGAGAAACAACATCTGCACCGATACGTGTCAGCACACCCAAGCCTTTGTTGCCAAAAGCTGTGAATTGTGTGCGGATATTCTTGCCGCTGAATTCGCGCATACGGTTGAATACCAAACGCATGATGTTGGTATTTAATCCGCCACACAAACCTTTGTCGGTTGAAACCACAACAATACCAACCGCTTTCAGATCGCTGCGTTCAACCAAGTACGGATGTGTGTACTCTGGATTCGCTTCCATCAAATGGCTAGCAATGTCATATACTTTCGTGGCATAGGGACGACCCGCTCGCATCCTCTCCTGCGCTTTGCGCATTTTGGAGGCGGCAACCATTTCCATTGCCTTGGTGATCTTGCGCGTGTTTTGCACGCTCTTGATCTTTGTTCGAATTTCCTTGATTCCTGCCATCTCGCTTCCTGTGTCAGACCTGTGATTCAGGTTTCAGACCATCTGCTCTGCGCACAACCCAACAATGAAGTTGGGTCGGCGCTATAGCGGGTTACTTAGTAGGTACCGTTCTTTTTGAAGTCAGTCAATGCGGCAACCAACTCTGCCTCATCGTCTTTCGACAATTCTTTAGTGCTTTCGATGCGCTCGATCATCGCAGCGTTTTTCGCCTTGAGATAGTCTTTGATACCTTTCTCAAACGGCAAGACGCTAGAGACTTCGACGTCGTCCAAATAACCGTTGTTCACGGCAAAAAGGATCACGCCAAGTTCCCAAACTTGCAGTGGCTGATATTGAGGCTGCTTGAGCAACTCAACCACACGCTTGCCGCGCTCGAGCTGACGACGTGTTGCATCGTCAAGATCAGACGCAAACTGCGCAAACGCTGCGAGTTCACGATACTGAGCCAAGTCAGTACGAATACCACCAGAGAGTTTCTTGATGATCTTAGTCTGCGCTGCACCACCGACTCGCGACACCGAAATACCGGCGTTAATTGCGGGACGGACACCTGCGTTAAACAAGTCTGTTTCAAGGAAGATCTGACCGTCTGTAATCGAAATCACGTTGGTTGGAACAAAGGCGGAAACGTCACCAGCCTGCGTCTCAATAATTGGCAAGGCTGTAAGTGAACCTGTCTTACCTGTTACTGCACCGTTGGTGAATTTTTCAACGTAGGCTTCGTTGACGCGAGCGGCACGCTCAAGCAAACGTGAGTGGAGATAAAACACATCGCCAGGATACGCTTCACGGCCTGGAGGACGACGCAGAAGCAATGAAACCTGACGGTAAGCAATCGCTTGCTTGGTCAAGTCATCATAAACAATCAACGCGTCTTCACCGCGATCACGGAAGTATTCACCCATCGTGCAGCCAGAGTAAGCTGACAAATACTGCATCGCAGCGGAGTCAGAGGCAGTAGCAGCGACAATGATGGTGTAATCAAGCGCGCCAAACTCTTCGAGCTTGCGCAGCACGTTATTTACAGTCGAAGCCTTTTGACCAATCGCGACATAGACGCACTTTACGCCCTTGCCTTTCTGGTTAATGATGGCGTCAACCGCCACAGCTGTCTTACCTGTCTGGCGGTCGCCAATGATCAGCTCGCGCTGGCCACGACCGATTGGCACCATGGAGTCAATAGACTTTAAACCGGTCTGCATTGGCTGCGACACGGACTTACGTGCAATCACGCCCGGCGCCACTTTTTCAATGACGTCTGTTTCTTTGGCATTAATTGGACCTTTACCGTCGATCGGCACACCCAAAGCATTCACAACGCGACCAAGCAGCTCTGGACCAACCGGCACTTCTAGAATGCGGCCAGTTGCCTTGACTGCGTCACCTTCGGAAACGCCTGTGTAATCACCCAAAATAACGGCACCAACAGAATCACGCTCTAAGTTCAGCGCAAGACCAAAAACGTTATTGGGGAATTCAAGCATTTCGCCCTGCATCACGTCTGACAGACCGTGAATGCGGGTGATGCCGTCGGTCACGGAAACGACCGTGCCTTGTGTACGAATATCGGACGACGTGCCCAAACCTTCGATACGGCTCTTGAGTAGTTCGCTAATCTCTGACGGATTGAGTTGCATGTTCAGACTCCTGAAATCTTTAGGGCGGGTTAAACCGCCATCGTGTCGCGCATGCGGACTAACTGCGCTTGCACGGATGTATCGAGTACGTGGTCACCCACCTGAACACGCACACCACCAATCAGGGAGGTATCAACGTTCACGTGGGGCTTGAGCTTGAGTCCAAATTTTGGCTCAAGCAGCTTAATAAGATCTGAAACTTGCTGTTCGGTCATTGGAAACGCGCTTGTGATGTCAGCTTGCGCCACACCCTCAGCCTCATCTCGCAAAGCATGAAACTGCTCAGCAATTTGACCTAGCAACGACAACCGGTCGTTTTCAACTAGCAGCGTTACAAAATTTTGCAACTCTGGTGAAGGCGCAGGCTTGACCAAGCTCAAAAACACGCTCGAACGCTGCGCGTCTTCGAGACGCGGATCGGCCATTGCGACGCGCACGTCTTCGACCGCTGCGATATCAGCAAGCTGCTGAACCTGCTCGGCCCATGCGGCCAAACCAGCGGCGTCTTGACGCGCGACGGCAAAGATTGCCTCAGCGTAAGGACGAGCAACGGTTGAAAGTTCTGCCATGTCGACCCCGAGTATTAAAGCTGAGCCTTAAGTTGCGTGAGCAACTCGGCATGGGCACGCGCATCGACTTCGCGCTTCAAAATCTGCTCGGCGCCTTTGACAGCGAGATTTGCAACGTCATCACGCAGCGCATCACGTGCACGCTGCACTTCTTGAGCGGCGTCTTGTTTTGCCTGCGCGAGAATGCGTGCGCGTTCGCTTTCTGCTTCAGCACGGGCTTGCTCAATAATTTGGGCGCCCTGCTTTTCAGCATCAATCATTCGGGTGTGCAGTTCAGCTTTCGCAGATGCCTCGATCGAACCAATACGCGCCTGAGCTGTGGCGAGGTCTGTCTTGCCTTTTTCGGCAGCAGCCAAGCCTTCAGCGATTTTTTGGCGTCGCTCGTCGATAGCCTTTGTCAGAGGAGGCCACACGAATTTCATCGTGACCCAACCCAAGACAAAGAACACGATCATCTGGAAAAAGATCGTCGCGTTCAGATTCACGGTCGTTTCCCTATTACATCATGTGCCCTTCAGGCGAAATTGCCTGAATGGGCTGAATCAATAAGCCAAAGATAAAGTACCCACCCTTGGCACGTGCACTCACTCACTTAAAGGCAATGAGCATCCAGTCGATTTAGACGAATGGATTTGCGAAAGCGAACAACATGGCAATACCAACACCGATCAGGAACGCAGCGTCGATCAGACCTGCCAACAAAAACATCTTTGTTTGCAGAGCATTCATCAGTTCAGGCTGACGTGCTGAAGCTTCGAGGTACTTGCCACCCATCATGCCGATGCCGATGCAGGCACCGAAAGCACCTAAACCAATAATGAAAGCGCAAGCGAGAGCTACGAAAGCGACGTTAGTCATGAAAACTCCTTGATTAGTATCTAAGTATCAAAATTAAAATATCGAAAATTTAAACTACAAAACCGCTAAGTAAAACCTTCTGTGTGACGAACATGTCGAAACACGCACTACTCTTTTAATGACCTTCGTGAGCTTGTCCGATATAGACCAGAGTTAACATCATGAAGATGAACGCCTGCAACAGAACAATCAGAATATGGAAGATCGCCCAGATCGAACCCGCAAAAACTTGACCTATGCCCAGTCCAATACTCATCGCATTGAAACCAGTCCATGCACCACCCAACAAGGCAATCAACATAAACACAAGTTCGCCTGCAAACATATTTCCGAACAGTCGCATCCCTAATGAGACAGATTTCGCTGCGTATTCGACCAGATTGAGCAGAAAATTTGCAGGTGCCAAAAGCACTGCGGCAAAGCCATGACCATGAAATGGCGCTGTGAACAACTCTTTGACAAAGCCACCGGGAGTCTTAATTTTAAGGCCGTAATAGAGCATCAACAATAAAACGCCCATCGACATGCCCATTGGTATGTTTAGATCAGCGGTAGGCAAAATGCGATGGTAATGGAGAGGATCGTCAACGTTAAGACCAATCCCCATCAAATGAAAAACATAGTGCGCAAGGTCGACAGGAATCAAGTCAAGCGCGTTCATGAAAACGATCCAGATAAATACTGTCATCGCCAGGGGGGCTACAAACTTGCGTGTCTCTTCGCTAGGGACAATGCTGCGGGCTTGCTGATCAACCATATCAACCAACATTTCAACAAAACCCTGAAAGCGACCTGGGACACCGGAAGTCACTTTTCTTGCGGCTAGCCACATAAAGCCAACAGCACATAAACCCATCAAAAATGCCCAAAACATCGAGTCATAGTTGATGACACTAAAGTCAGCGATCGCGGTTTGCTTTTCGCCTAAATTATTAAAGTGCACCAAGTGGTGCTGAATGTATGCGGCTTGGGGCGAAACGTCAGCTGCAGCAGCCATGAGAGATCTCTAAAAAATTCGTCAAACTAACTGTTTGTAGGAAGCGAAATAGACCGCTTTCCGAACATCAGCACCAACATATAGCCTTTGAGCGCTGCGGTCAAACCGGCAATCACTGCCAGCCACACCACGCGCTCACCGCCTACATGAGCCAATAACCATAACAACCCGACTGCAGCGCCCACCTTGAGGAACTCGCCCGCTAAAAACACGAGGGCGCTTGATCCAGCTGGCTGAAACGTTGCTAAAAACAGCCGTAATGCGAATAAAACATTTGGAACAAAATACGCCCCAGATCCTGCCAGTGCCGACCAACCTGCATCAAAGCCAGCAATCAAAAACGCCAACAGTGCGACTATGACGGCAGACAGAGCCTGCGCAAAAATGACTTGCAACAACTCCACACGTGCCCGGGCGTTAATCTGAGCGATATCTGACTCAGTTAGCACTTCAGGCACTGCCTCTGTCGTCTGCGCCTGCACTTTAATTTGCGCTTGCGTTTGTACTTGTCCTGCCGCAGGGTCTGTCATTTCGATTTCCCTTTTCCGGCAAACCAAATAAGTATAACTGTTTTTTCGATACTGATGCAAACC